>Ga0078972_1001992_pt1 | contig 70923 bp, 69 predicted proteins | sample YelNatPaOPGAMG01_FD_67568 | JGI IMG/M metagenome (GOLD analysis project Ga0078972, IMG submission 67568) | Hot spring thermophilic microbial communities from Obsidian Pool, Yellowstone National Park, USA - OP-RAMG-01 (SPADES assembly) (version 2) | ecosystem: Environmental > Aquatic > Thermal... | reverse complement strand
GGAACATGAACAAGCCGAATGGCGCCGGTCGCTTCTTGCGTATTACGATAGATATTCCGTGGCCAAAGAATCCTCCTCGAAACAGCTTTGTGCGCGGCGCTACTTGGTGCGCGGGCGCGTGCAAGGGGTAGGCTACCGCTATTTCGTCGAGCGGGTAGCCGCAGAGCTAGGTCTTACGGGGTATGCAAAAAACCTGGAAAACGGTTCCGTGGAGGTTTATGCCGTCGGTGCGCCTGACCGCCTGAAAGAACTCTCCGGTTACCTCTGGAAGGGACCTCGCTGGGCAGACGTACGCGGTGTGGAAGAACAAGAGGCGCCGGTTGTGCATTACACCGGCTTTCGCATTGGGTGATCATGGAGAACCTTAAGAAACTCATCCGGGAAGTGCCGGACTTTCCTAAGCCCGGGATTCTTTTCTACGACATAACCACGCTGCTAAAAGATCCTAGCGGTTTGAAGTCGGTTGTCGATGCGCTTAAGAGCCGTTACGAAAAATCCCAGCTTGATCTGGTTTTGGGCATAGAAGCCCGGGGCTTTATTTTCGCGCCTGCTTTGGCATATGCCCTGGGCGCCGGGTTTGTTCCGGTCCGCAAGCCAGGGAAGCTGCCGGCAGCGGCGGTTAGGGAACAATACCAACTAGAGTACGGCACCGATAGCCTGGAGATCCATCAAGATGCTGTTGCGCCCGGACAAAAGGTATTGATAGTTGATGATTTACTGGCGACCGGAGGCACGGCAGCCGCCGTTGCCCGCCTGGTTGAGCGGCTGGGCGGCATTGTCGCCGGCTTTGCTTTCGTCGTAGAGCTTGATTTTCTGAAAGGCCGAGAAAAACTTGCCGGCTACGACGTTTTCTCGCTTCTTCACTACGAAAAATGAAATTCCGCCCCCGGCAGGCGCGGTTGAACGCTTTTGCCAAGATTAACCTTGGCCTAAAGGTGCTCTACAAGCGCCCTGACGGCTACCACGAGCTCCGCACAATCTACCAAACTATCTCTTTGTCCGACAAGATTGAGCTGGAGTACACACCTGCGCGGCACAGAATTATCCGGGTAGATTGTAGTCCGGAAATCCCTGACAATCTGGCCGGACGGGCGGCGGAACTCCTCATGGATCTGTTGGACGTACGCGGTGAGCTGACCATTCGGATCAAAAAGCGCATTCCGCTAGGGGCCGGCTTGGGGGGCGGATCAACCGATGCCGCGGCCGTTCTGCTGTCGCTGCCCGCCATCACGGGCTCCTACTGCAACATGGAACAGCTATTAAATCTGGCTGCCCAGCTTGGCAGCGACGTGCCGCTCTTCCTCATAGGCGGTACGGTGCTGGGGATCGGACGGGGTTCGGAAGTCTATTCTTTGCCAGATACGGACCGGGCACACGGCTTGCTGGTTATCCCCCCGGCGATTCAGATTTCAACTCCTGAAGCCTACCAACAGCTTAGTATTAGTTTGACACGCGCCTCTGCGGATAATAAGATAAGTATTTTCCAGTCTTGTGCTTGGCGCGCAGAAGTGGGTGTGTCGGAGCCATCGTGGCCGGCATTGATCGGGAATGATTTTGAGGAGGCTGTTTTTAGGCAACACCCCCGGTTGCGTGCAATCAGAAACAAGTTGCAGAGATTGGGAGCTGCCGCCGCCATGCTCACCGGGAGTGGAGCGGGTGTTTATGGAATTTTTGAGTCCCGCCCTTCAGCGCGGCGAGCCGCCGAGGAATTTCCGAAGGAGCAGATATATCCGTTTGTTTTTGTAAGCCGCAAGAGCTACCGCGCCCACTGGCTGCGCCGGCTCTGGCCTTACGCAGTTGAGGAGATATGGCCGCCTCTGAGCCAAGTATTCCGTTGAAGACCGACCGTTTCAAAGTTTTTTCTGGCAACGCCAATCGTCCGCTGGCGGAGGAAATCTGTGCCTGTCTAGGGATAAGCCTCGGCGCAGCTAATGTTAAACAATTCTCCGACAGCGAGATATCGGTGCAGATACTGGAGAACGTTCGGGGCGCCGATGTTTTCGTAGTGCAGCCCACCTGCACGCCCGTCGAGCGCAATCTGTTTGAGCTCTTGCTGATGACTGACGCCCTAAAGCGGGCTTCCGCCGACCGAATAACCGCAGTTCTGCCCTACTACGGATATGCGCGTCAGGACCGGAAAGACCGGCCGCGCGTGCCTATTTCGGCCAAACTCATCGCCAGCTTGCTCGAGCGCGCGGGCGTCAACCGAATCCTCGCTCTGGATCTGCACGCAGCTCAGATTCAAGGATTTTTTGACGTTCCGGTCGACCATCTGTTCGCCACGCCGGTAATGATCGAGTACTTCCGGAATCTGGAACTGAAGAATTTAACCGTGGTTAGCCCGGATGCGGGCGGCGCTGAACGGGCACGAGCGTTTGCCAAGCGTCTAAATGCGCCTCTGGCCATAATCGACAAGCGCCGGGAGACGGCCAACGAAGCCGAAGTTATGCACATTATTGGTCGAGTAAAAAACCGAAATTGTCTGGTAGTCGACGACCTGATCGACACGGCCGGCACGCTGGTCAAAGGCGCCCAGGCTTTAATTGACCAAGGGGCCGCCAGCGTCACCGCCTGCGCCACGCACGGGGTGCTTTCGGGACCGGCCATTGAACGCATAGCTGAGAGCGACATAAAGGAAGTGGTTTTGACCAATTCCATACCGCTGTCGCGGAAAGCCCAGCAGTGCAAGAAAATCAGGACGCTCTCGGTGGCGCCGCTTTTAGCCAGCGCCATCCGGTCCATTCACGAGGAGACTTCAGTAAGTACGCTGTTTATTTAGAAACCATCCCGGGCTACGCAGCCCACGTCCATCGGACCTGCGCCCCGGTCGAAGGAGAGAAAGGTGAAGAAAGATATTACGGTTAATGCTGTCATTCGTGACACCAGAGGAAAAAACGAAGCACGGCGGCTGCGCGCGCGTAATATGATTCCGGCCGTCGTCTACGGCTCCGGTCAACCCAGTATGTCCGTGGCGGTAGCTCCAATGGAAATACTTCGGATTCTACATAGCCCGACCGGACACAACACCATATTTAATCTGGCCATAGGCAACGGTGAAACCACTCCCGTCATGATCGTCGACTGGCAGTTTGATCCGGTCAAGGACACTTTGCTGCACGTTGATTTCAAGCGCATCGATATGAGCCGGCGCTTGAAGGTTTCAGTGCCGGTTCAGGTCACGGGCGAGGCCAAAGGCGTCAAGCAGCAGGGCGGCCTGCTTGAGTTGGTGGCCAGAGAGGTTGAAATCGAATGCCTGCCCGATGAGATTCCTGAGCACTTCACCGTCGACGTCACCGATCTGATGATCGGTCAAGCCAAGCGAGCAGCCGATCTGGTGCTGACCGGCTCCATGCGGTTGGTGTCCTCGCCGGAGACGGTGCTGGCGCATGTGGTCGCCTTGAGGACCTCGGTTACCGAAGCAGCGCCGGCCGCTGAAGCCGAAGCCGGAGCAGCCGAGCCCGAGGTGATTAAGAAGGGCAAGAAGGAAGAAGAGGGCGAGGAAGAGGAGAAGGGCAAGAAGAAATAAATCTTCGCTTAGGCCTGCGGCAGTGGTGAGCAAGCGTCATGTTGAAGCTGGGAATCGGCGACAAGCCGGCCCGACTGATCGTCGGGCTGGGCAACCCCGGACGCCGCTATGCTCACACGCCGCACAATCTTGGATTCATGGTTGTCGACCGGCTGGCCGAGCGGAACGGAATAGGGATCAAGCGCCGCGAGTGCTCATCACTGGTCGGAGCAGGATTGATATGCGCAACTCCGGTCCTGCTGGCCAAGCCTCAAACGTACATGAATCTGAGCGGCCAAGCGGTTCAACAATTGCTTCAAGCCTACTCGCTCGGCCCTCAGGACTTGATCCTGGTTTACGACGATCTGGATCTGCCCTGGAAATCGTTAAGGATCCGCCCGCGCGGGTCACCTGGCGGGCATCATGGAGTTGAATCCGTCGCCGCTGAAACCGGCACGACGGACTTCCCGCGGCTCCGGCTGGGAATTGCCGGATACCGCGTGGGAAACGGAGCGGAATTTGTGCTCGCGCCTTTCCGCCGCGAGCAGAAAGCGGAATTGGACCAATTGCTGGAGGAGGCAGCTCGGGCAGTTGAGTTCATAATTTCCGCGGGCGTCGAAAAGGCCATGACGATGTTCAATCGTCGCGCCCGCGGTGACAAGGCTGAGGAAGAATGAGAATATACGAAGAGCTTTTTATCGTAAAACCTGACGCCGCCGAAGAGGAAATCGACCAGGTTATCGAGCAGGTGCGCAGCACGGTCGCTTCGGCGGGCGGAACCGTGGACAAAGTCGACAAATGGGGCGTGCGCAAGCTGGCCTACCGGGTGATGAAGCACCACGAAGGCTACTACGTACTCATACAGTTCAGCGCAACCCCGACCGTGGTCAAAGAAATAGAGCGGCGGTTGCGTGTCTCCGACCTGGTGCTGAAGTTTCTCACCGTACGCATTGACGAGAAACTCAAGCGGCTGGAGAAACGCCGGAAACAGCGTGAGAAGAGGGCCGCCCGCAAACCTGCGGCGCCCGTAGCAGCCGAACCGGAGATTCCGATAGGCATGCCTGGAACGTCTGAGGCCGAAACGGAGGAGCAATAATCATGGCGGAACAAAAAAAGAGACCGATCAGCGCCTCGCAGCGCCCTACCGGAGGCGACAAAGCCATCGCCACGCGCAAGCAATACTTCCGTCGCCGAAAGATGTGCCGCTTCTGCGTGGAAAAGATCGACGAAATCGACTATAAAGACGTAAAGCTGCTAAGCGCTTTCATTTCCGAACGCGGCAAGATCATGCCTCGCCGCATCACCGGAGTCTGCGCCCCGCACCAGCGGAGGCTGACGGAAGCTATTAAGCAGGCGCGCAACATTGCATTGCTGCCCTTTGCGGCTGCGGTTTGAGGAGATAAGCCATGGAAGTGATCCTGAGAGAAGACATCGAAAAACTGGGCTCGCGCGGCGACATCGTCAAAGTGGCCGACGGCTACGCCCGTAACTTCCTGCTTCCCAAACGGCTGGCCGTTCCGGCGACCGAGGCTAACAAAAAGATCGTCGAACAAGAACGCCAAGCTCACCTACGACGTGAGGCGGCGCTCAAAAGCGAAGCCGAGGAGCTGGCCAAGCTGCTGGAGGGCGTGGTGGTGACCATTGCCCAAAAAGCCGGCGAGATGGATCAGCTTTTCGGCTCAGTGACGGCCAAGGATATCGCCGAAGCGCTGGAAAAGCAGAACTTCACAATCGATCGGCGCAAGATACACCTGGAGGAGCCAATCAAGCAGCTTGGCACGCATACGGTAACCATCAAGCTGCACCGTGAAGTAAGCGCCCAAATCCAGGTGAACGTCGTACGCGAAGAAGAATAACTCTATCTGCGGCGGGCCTGAAACTCTTCCCACCGGAGGAAGGGTCCGTCAATACAGCTCAACATGCCGGAAGGGGTGGCGCATTTTCCGCAAATGCCCACCCCGCAAGACGTCAGATACTCAATTGAACCGATTATTCGGTCCGGCGGGGAAAACCGGCGTTCAATTTCAAAAGCCCGCTCGACCATAGGCGCCGGGCCGCAGTTAATGAAAATTGGATGCTCGCCCGCCTCAAGCGCAGCTTGCTCAACGAGCTCGATCACCGGACCGTGGCGGCCGGCGCTGCCGTCGTCGGTGGCAGTAAGCACCGTCCCCAACCCCTTGAACTTGTCCAGATCGAAAAGGTGCGTACGCGTGCGAGCACCCAGCAGGAAAAATTGCAGCCGCCCGCGGAAGTGCTCGCCTATCTCAAACAGCGAGGCTATGCCCGTGCCGCCGCCTACATGCACCAGCGCGCCCGGCCCCGGATCCGGCACACCTTGCCCGTATGGCCCGCGTAAATAGAGCTTTGCCCCGCTCTCCAGGGTCGAAAGGCGCCGGGTGAAGTTGCCCACCACCCTGACGACTATGCTTTTTTCCGCAACCGAAAAAATCGCAAAAGGCTTTTCGCCAACGCCGGGAAGCCAGATGAAGAAAAACTTGCCCGCCATACTGCCAGGGCGGAGCTCGCCAGGCAGGTCTTCCAGGATCAGCTTGAATAGAGACTCATCGTAGTCTATCCGCTGCACAATGCGGGTGGGGAAATAATCCATGGGCGCCGCCGAGTCGCAAGACCGCTCATAGCCGGTTCGTCCAACGCCCGCCACCGTGTCCCGCTCAAGAGCAATAAAGAAGTCGCGCATCCGGCGGCTGTCCAGCCCGGTAAGCGCGCTGCCCACACCGAACAGATTGGCGCCTGCCTGCGCGTACTGCCGGACGTGCTCCGGCGCGGCAATGCCGCCCATGCCTATGATCACCGGATCCGGCCCGACGGCTTTTCGCACCAGCTCAACGGCGCGCAAGCCAAGCGGCCGTATGGCGTCGCCGGATAGGCCACCTACGCGGTTGGATAGTACCGGGTGCTCCTCAACCGCCACCAGTCCGGGGCCGGCCGTGTTAATCAAAGTCAGCCCTGCCGCACCGGCTTCTATGGCGGCTTCCGCAGTCCGGGCCAGCGCCGCAAGCATGGGGGAAAGCTTAACAAGCACCGGCAATCCCGTCTCCGCAACAACTGCCCGAGTGATGGCGCGCACCAGCTCCAGCTCTTGCCCCAGCTCCGCCCCGTAACCCGCCGCATGGGGGCAGGAAAAATTCAGCTCAAAACCGTCGGCCACGGGGGCCAAAACCCGCGCTGCCGCCAAAAAACTCTCCAGGTCCGAACCGAAAATCGAAACCAGGAGGAACTTGTCGGCCGGAATCTCAATTGTTTCAAGTTCCTTCAGGAATGCTTCGGCGCCGGGATTGGCCAGCCCGACGGCATTGGCGTAGCATCCCGGCCCGTACCGCACATAGATCGGCTCAGCATAGCCGGCGCGCGGCGCAAAGCTGATGCTCTTGGTGGTGACGACGCCCACCGGCGGTATCTCGTCAAAGCATTTCTGAATGGCGGAGGCATGGGTGCAGCGAATGCCGGAGGGAATGACAAAACGCCCGCGCACACGCTTGCGCCCCAAGGCATATGGCTCGAGCAATTTCAAATCAGCCATGACCCAAAAGGATAGCAAGCCTCCGTGAGCTTTCGGGCGCCGGAGCCTTGTCCGCGGCTTTTACTGTAACGCATACGCTATGAGCCGTGACCGAAGAGGTGGTTGTGTACACAGCTTGCGCGTGTGGCACATATTAGTACGGTGGCGCAGCAGAATATTTCTGCGGGAGTATAGTTAGAAGCTGGAGTTTTTTATGCGAGTTCGACTGGTTGTGGTAATTGCCCTGCTTACTTTTCTGTCCGGCTGCACCGCCCGCCCTACAGCCGAGGATGCACGCAAATTTCTGGAACAGGCCGAAGCCCGGCTTTTGGAGCTGAGCGAAGAAAGCGGCCGGGCCGCCTGGGTGCAGTCGACCTATATCACGGAGGATACGGAGATCCTGGCCGCTCGCGCCAACCAGCGTTACATGGACGCGGTTGCCCAACTGGTCAAGGAATCGCGACGCTTTGACGGAATACAGCTTCCCCACGAGCTGGAACGAAAAATGAAACTGCTGCGCCTCTCGCTCACCCTGGCCGCGCCCTCCGATCCCCGTGAGAGTCAAGAGCTGGCGCGCCTGGCAGCCGGGATGGAGGCGGCTTACGGCAAGGGGCGCGCTTGTCCGGAGGGGGTAAGCGACGCATCAAAATGCCTGGACATAAACCAAGTGACCAAAGTTATGGCTGAAAGCCGCAACCCCGCAGAACTATTGAGCGTCTGGCGCGGCTGGCACGCCGTGGGTGCGCCCATACGCAAAGACTACCAGCGGTTCGTCGAGCTGGCCAACAAAGGTGCGCGCGAAATCGGCTTTGCCGACACCGGGGCGATGTGGCGTTCCAAATACGACATGACCCCGGAAGAGTTTTCAGCCGAGCTTGAGCGCCTGTGGAACGAAGTACGGCCTTTGTACGTTTCATTGCATGCTTATGTCCGTAACAAACTGCGCGCTCGCTACGGAACGGCAGTTCCTGCCAATGGCCCCATACCGGCGCACCTGCTCGGGAACATGTGGGCGCAATCCTGGGAGAACATCTATCCGCTGGTGGCCCCTGCCAACGCCGATCCGGGCTATGACCTGACTGCGATACTCCGCCGGCGGAAGGTCGGTCCGCAGGATATGGTGCGCTACGGCGAGCGTTTTTTTACCTCGCTCGGGTTTGCGCCGCTGCCTAAGACTTTCTGGGAACGGTCGCTGTTCACCAAGCCCCGCGACCGCGAGGTCGTCTGCCACGCCAGCGCCTGGGACGTGGACAATGTCGAGGACCTGCGGATCAAAATGTGCATCGAAACTACGGCGGAGGATTTCATCACCATACACCACGAGCTGGGGCATAACTTCTATCAGCGGGCCTACAACAAACAACCCTTTCTGTTCCGCGACAGCGCCAATGACGGCTTCCACGAAGCCCTGGGCGATACGATCGCTCTATCAATTACGCCCGAATATCTGGTAAAGATTGGCTTGCTGTCGCAAGCTCCGGATCCCTCCAAAGACATCGGCCTGCTGCTCAGTCGGGCTCTGGAGAAGGTGGCTTTTCTGCCTTTCGGGCTCCTGATCGACCAGTGGCGCTGGCGCGTGTTTTCCGGAGAAATCACGCCGGATAGGTACAACCAGACCTGGTGGGACCTGCGCCTAAAGTATCAAGGCGTAGCGCCGCCCGTTGCGCGCAGCGAGAGCGATTTTGATCCCGGCGCAAAGTACCATGTCCCGGCCAACGTCCCATACACCAGGTACTTCCTGGCGCACGTTCTTCAGTTTCAATTTCACCGGGCGCTGGCGCGTGCGGCCGGCTGCACCGGACCGCTGCACCGCTGCTCGATTTTCGACAACAAGGAAGCCGGCGCGCGCCTGGCCGCTATGATGGAAATGGGCATGAGCCGCCCTTGGCCTGAAGCGCTTAAAGCCCTTACCGGAGAAGATCGTATTGATGCCAGCGCGATACGCGATTATTTTGCCCCGCTTCAGGCCTGGCTGGACGAACAAAACAAAGGCAAGCCGGTCGGGTGGTGAAAGCGCTCATCCAGGCTCTTTTGCAGGCCTAGCGAATCAAGCACGGCTCAAACGCCACGCTTGGCCAGAGAGCCCTGGAGAATCTGATCCATGCGGCGGCTCACCTCCCGCAAGTAGTCAAGTTCGCCTCCGGGCAGCTCGCAGGTGGCTACGCCTCTAAATCCTATTTCGACCAGCGCCCGATAGACCGCCGTCCAATCGACTTCGCCCTCGCCGAGCGCCTTCCATTCGGCCACATTGTTGCGAAAGCTGAAATCCTTGAGGTGCAGTTTCACGATGCGGCGGCCCAGAACGCGTATCCAGTCCTGTGGAAACCCAAACAAGAGTACATTGCCGACGTCGAAATAAGCCCGCACCCAGGGGCTGCGAAAGGAATCCACATAGGAAGCGAATTCCAGCGGGCTGAGCAGGAATTTGTTCCAGACGTTCTCGATGGCCAGCGTCACCTGTAGTTTCTCGGCCAGCGGAAGCAGTCGGCGCAGATTCCGTTGAGACCTCTCCAGGGCCTCGCGGTAGCCGGTTGAAGCGTCAACTACGGCGGGGACCACCAACACGGTGTCGGCGCCCCATAGTTGCGCCTGCTGCAAGCTGAGCTCCAGTCCTCGGATACCTTGCTCAGCCACTCTTGCGTCGCCCGAGGAGAGCGGGTATTGCCAGTTGGTCTGATTCAAAACAGAATGTATCCGGATGCCAGCCGCCTTGGCCGCTCGTAGCATCTGGTGGGCTTCGGCCTCCGAGGCCGCCGTGGGGCACTCGACCGCGTCAAAACCGGCCTCTTTCGCTAGGTGGAAGGCGGCGATCGGATCCTGCCGGCGCGGCAACATTCTGAAATAGACGCCTTTGGCGACAGGTAGGCGGGAAGAGGCGGCCTGCGCGGCCGCAACGGCGGCCAAAAAGGTTCTACGTTTCACCGGAATCTCCGCTAAAGCCAGCATACCCTGGCCGGCGGCGCTAGTATTCGGTTGGATTACGAGCGAGTTCGCTGTATTATAGGGACGCCATGAAAATACTATTTGCTTCCTTATTCCTTGCTTTTTCGATTGAGGCTCAGGTGAACACCCTGACCCCGCAGGAGAAAAGCGAAGGCTGGATACTGCTTTTCGACGGCCGCACTCTGAATGGCTGGGACCAGGGCGCAAGCTCCGTCTGGAAGGTGGTGGACGGTGTCCTGGTAGCTGAAGAAGGGGAATCCGTTAACCTGCGCAGCTCGGAACAATTTAGCGACTTCATATTGCGGATCGACTTTCGCAACAGCCGCGAGGGCAACAGCGGCATATTCCTCCGCTCAGCCCTGGAGGGACGCCCCGAGGTCACCGGCTATGAATTGCAGGTCTGGAACGAATCTCCCACCTTCCCTACCGGAAGCTTGGTCAATCATTTCAAGGCCAAACCGGTGAACCCGGCGCCGGATGTGTGGCACACCTACGAGGTCACCTGCCAGGGTGATCACATAGTGGTGACGCTCGATGGTGAAACCATCCTGGACGTCCATGACAGCAAGAGCAAACAAGGCTACATACTCTTGCAGTACAACAAAGGCCGCAAGATCGAGTACCGGAACATAAAACTAAAGCGGCTTTGAAGATTCTCTGCCTACCCGGCCGGCCGGCGTTTGCTCGGCAGAAGGAAGTTAGGTGTATTCTGTGAAGGATAAGTAGCGGGTTGCACACTCGAGGATAAGCAGCCCGGCCATAGGAGAAACTGCAATGGCGTTCTGTCCGAATTGCGGAGCTCAGGTGGAAGGAAAATTCTGCGCTAGTTGCGGCGCAGCGGTGGCGAATGCGCAAGCGCCTGCCACCGCGGGCATACAGGATAACGTAGCCGGCGCTCTGGCTTATCTGTTGGGCTTGATCACCGGGATTCTGTTTCTAGTGCTTGAGCCATATAACCGAAGCCGTGAAGTGCGCTTCCATGCCTGGCAATCGATACTTTTCAATGTCGCGATAATCGCCGCTTACATAGTGGTGATGATCGTGGGTGCGATATTAACGCCAATTATCCCTGTGCTTGGCGGAATACTGATAGGTTTGTTTTCTCTGATTCTTTGGTTAGGTTCAATGGTGCTGTGGCTGGTGCTAATGATAAAAACATACGGCCGGACGAAGATCGTGCTTCCTATAATTGGGCCGCTGGCTGAAAAGCAAGCCGGCTCGGTTGAGCCGGAACGGACATCTTAGCCTTATACCTCGCCGGCCGGGTCGCCCTGCGCAAGAGCCAAGAAGATAAAGCCTAAGAAAAAACTGAGCGGTGTGGTGTACCAAAAGACTTGCGGCTGCGGAGATTTATTGGTGCTGGAGGAGGGGGTCGAACCCTCATGCCCAGTGAAGGGCGCGGGATTTTGAGTCCCGTGCGTCTGCCAGTTCCGCCACTCCAGCAGGTTTGAGAACCTCGCGCAGGCTATTCGCCATAGCGCTAATGTTCAGTATAACAAGCCTCAATAAACAAACAGGCAGTGGCCGGGCTGAGACGGATCAATCGCCGCTTCCAGCCGGTCCAGCAGACCCAACCCGCCTGCGGCCAAAAACGGCAGAATCGAATAAAACCTTTCCTGAAGCTGTCGCTGAGGCGCCAGCAACCGGCAAAGCCCGTCGGCCTCGCGGCTTGCCCGCTCGCTTCGCCTAAGGGCTTCGCGGCCGGCCTTACGCCGAATCTTTTCGATCTGGTATTGAATCTTGCGGCGGCTGCGATCCAGCGCCTCAACCAGCGAGCCGTCGAATTCCTCCATCGTGCCGCGCAAAACATCCAGTTGTCGGGAGACCGCCTCCGCCGTTTCATCCAGCCTCCTGCCGAGTTCGGGCGGCGTCAGGCGACTTCCGATCGCTTCCCGCACAAATTCTTGCCCCTTCAACAAATCAGGCAAGCCAAGACCGTAGCGTTCCAGCAATCTTGCGGTGCGCTCGTCCGCTAAAGTAAAGCTGGCCCGCAGGGCGACCACCGGCATCCGCCCCAGCAACTCCCGGTAGAGCACCGCAGCTTGCGCCATATAGGCCGCCTCGGCCGGCCCCATCACTACAGCCACCGTGGGCATCAAATAATCCTGCACTACGGGTCGCAGCAGCGCATTGGGCGAAAGCCGCTCGGGGGGTGGTGCTTGCGTCCAGCGTTTCAGTGGCAAACGGCGTCCGCCGTCCAATACAAACATGAGCGTGCTGTCACTCTCCACCCGGACCTGCGTGTGATAGCCTGCCGCCTCCAGCTCCCGGTTTCGCTCAAGCACCAGCTCGACGAGCCGTCCGATATCGGCTAGCGCATCTTCCAGTAAAGGCGCAGCTAGGCGGCGTGCTCCAGGAGCCAGGGGATCGAAAAACAGCATGCCGCGGTCGCTGAAAAGCCTGCCGAGCAAGGCTCTGAATCCGTCGCCAAGCGTTGCGCCGTTCTTATAAGCCTCAGCAACCACTCCCAGGACCTCGCCGCCCCAGGTGAAACCTTCCAGCGCCCGCGCCAGCTCCTCCAGCGGGATTCTTTCAGCGGGAAGCAATCCGACCGGGCCTCCGCCTCCCTGAACCGCACATTCCAGTTTTTGGCTTTGCTGCTCACGATCAAACACCCAGCAGTGGTCCACCTCTGCCAAGTCATGATCCTCGGTCGCCATCCAGAAAACGGGCACGGCCACGAGGCCGCGCTCCTCCAGGCGGCGCGCCAGGCGAATAGCGGTCAAGGCTTTGTAAGCGGTATAAGCCGGACCACCGAAAAGTCCCACTTGTTGTCCTGTGACAACTACATAGGAATCCGGCCGCAATAGCTTTTCAAGCGCCGGATGGCCGGGATTTTGCCGCGCCAGCTCCTCGACCAACTGCCGGCGCCTCTGGCTCGGGAAAGCGATGGCGCGGGCGGCCAGCTCATAACTGGCCTCCTCCCACGGAGAATAGTCGTAAAACCTCCGCAGGCGTTCAAAACAACAGGCGTAATCTTTAAGCAGGCGGCTTTGTCCGGGAAGTTGGTCGAGCGGAATACAGCTTTCTAGCATTTGAAATTAGAGGGTAACAGATGCTCTCTGGTTCTACCAATCATGGTTTCGACTAATTCTGCTAATTTGGAGTTGCCGGCCGGCGTCTGAATTTGGACGGCGGTGGTCGGACTGAGCAATGCCGGGAGTTTACATATCGTATCCCTTCTGCCGGCAAAAGTGCACTTTCTGCAACTTTGCCTCCGGGGTCTTTCCGCAGTCTCTTGCGGCGGAATACTTGGCCGCGCTAGGAGAAGAAATCCGCACTCACCGCTGGGATTGGCTTCCTGAAACGCTTTATGTAGGCGGGGGCTCACCCAGTGAGATGAAACCGGAACAGCTCGAGCGGATATTGGAGGCCGTGCCAGGACGCCCTTGGTTGGAAGCCACCATCGAAGCACCGCCCGGCTCCATCACTTTAGAAAAAGCGTCCGCGTGGCGAAGGCTCGGAATCAATCGCGTCAGCCTGGGAGTCCAGTCGTTCGTCACCCGCGAACTGGCCTCCACCGGACGCCGCCACAACGCCACAATTGTTTCTGAAGAAATTGATTGTCTACGCCGCGCGGGAATAGACAATTTCAACCTCGACTTGATCGCAGGGATGCCGGGACAAACCCGCTCAAGCTGGCGGGAGTCGCTAGACTGGGTTGAACGACTCCAGGCACCGCACGTCTCGGTTTATATGCTGGAGATAGACTCCGACAGCCGCCTGGGCGCCGAGATACTAGCCGGCGGCAGACGTTACCGGGCAGCCGAGGTCCCGCCTGAAGAACTCATCGTGGAGCTCTACCAGGATGCCGTCGAGCGCTTGGAAAAAATGGGGCTGGCGCGCTATGAAATATCCAACTTTGCTCGCCCCGGCATGGAGTCCCGTCACAATCTAAAATACTGGCGGGGCGAGCCGTACGTCGGTTTCGGCGCCGACGCCCATTCCTTTGACGGCCGCCTGCGCAGCCGCAACGCCGAAACTCCGCAGGAATATATCGAGCGGCGCCGCAAGGGCCAACTCTTCTGCGTCGAGCGCACGCCCGCTAAACCCAAGGAAGAACGGTTTATTTTGGGGCTGCGTTTGCTCGAAGGAATTGAGCCGAGCCCGGGCGACTGGGAGAAATTTCACGGGGTGATTCAGCAATACATTCATGCGGGATTGCTTGAGGCCGACGGAGGCCGCCTGCGCCTGACGCCGCGCGGCATTATTCTGTCGAATGAAGTTTTGCAGGAGTTCATACATGACTGAACCGATCGCTTACATCGATTTGCGAAGCGACACTGTGACGCGCCCCACCCCCGCCATGCGGCGCGCGATGGCCGAAGCCGAAGTCGGCGACGACGTCTATGGGGAAGACCCCACGGTAAATGCCCTGGAGCGCCGCGCCGCAGAGATCTTCGGCCGCGAAGCGGCGCTCTTCGTGCCGAGCGGCACGATGGGTAACACCATCGCAGTCAAACTGCACACTCGTCACGGCCAGGAGGTGATTTGCGAAGAGCGCAGCCACGTCTTCAACTATGAATTGGCCATGCTGGCCTGGTTCGCCGGTTGCGTCGCACGCCCGATACGAGCCGAAGACGGAATACTGCGCTGGGAGCACATAAGGCCGGCCATACAGCCGCTCAGCCCTCACCGTGCGCCGACCGGACTGATCGTCCTCGAAAACACCCACAATATGGCCGGCGGAGCGGTGACCCCGCCCGAGCTCATGCGCGAGATCTGCCTCCAGGCGCATGAGCGCGGCCTTAAGGTGCATTTGGACGGAGCGCGGATTTTTCATGCGGCTGCTTTCCTCGGCGTGGATGTAGCCGAGCTATGCGCCGGATGCGACACGGTGATGTTTTGCCTCTCCAAGGGTCTATGTGCGCCGGTCGGCTCAATGCTGGTCGGAAACCGACAAGATATGGAGCAGGCGCGCCTGCTGCGCAAGCGTCTGGGGGGCGGCATGCGGCAGGCGGGCGTGCTGGCAGCCGCCGGGCTTATTGCGCTCAACGAGATGACCGGAAGGCTCGCAGAGGATCACCGCAAAGCCACGTGGCTGGCCGAGGAAATGAGTCAAATACGCGGTCTCCGGCTGACCCACCGCGTCCAGACTAACATTGTGATTTTCGACGTGTCCGGCACAGGTGTGGCCGCGGCGGAATTCAGCCGCCGCTTGAAGCAGCGGGGCGTGCTCATCAACGCTATCAATGAAACCTGCCTAAGGGTGGTGACGCACCACGACGCTGATTTTGAAGCTTGCCGGCAGGCCCTGAGGGCTATTGCAGAAATCGCCGCCGACGCTTGAGCCTCACCGGCGGCAGGCGGCCAGCAAGCGCTCCTTGAGCCCGGCCTGTTGAGAGGCGCTCAATTTAGCGCCGTTGCAAGTTACATAGAAAACGTCCAGCGCTTTGTGGGCTTCAGTGTTAAGCAGCACCAGTTCGATGTTGCATCCCGCCTCGGAAATTGTGCGGGCCAGATCATAAAGCAAACCAGGCCGGTCTTCGGCCACAACTTCAATAAGCGTAGAACCGGCGGTGGCTTCCGAATTGAAACTCACCGAAGGCTTCAGCCGCAAGGGCGCAGGCACGGCTGCCGGCCGACGCCGTTGTTCCACCAAGCGCCTGACGTCGGCCCGGCCGGCCATCACGCGCTCCAACGTCAGACGCAAGCGGTCGATCTCGCTAGGGTTCAGCTCCAGCGTGCGTTTGGGATCGGCAAAGACGAAATTGTCCAGAACCATTCCCCGGCGGTTGCCGAAGGCCTCGGCCTTGAGTATGTTCATGCCGAACGCCGCTAGGACTCCAGCGAGGGAAGCCAGCAAGAACGGTCTGTCGGTTGCGACCACGGTCAGCAGGTATGTTCCGTTGCGTCTCTGGATGTCAATGGCCATCCCACTTTGCTCGGCCGAGCGCCAAAGCTCCATATGCCGGGCAATCTCCGCTTCGCTGTGCACGCGCAGGTACCGGGAAGGGAATCCGGTCAGGAAGGCCATCATTTCAGCCGAAGCGTTGGACGGCGGCGCTTCAATCCGGTCGCTGTCAAGCTCGCGAGTCAGCTCATTATGCGCAACCAGAAAAAGCCGCCAGAGCTGCTCCAGGCGCCAGGGCGTCATAGCCTGCGGGTGAACGGCATCTATATCGGCGTAGGTAATCAGCGTCAGATCCTTCAAGCGTTCCTCAGTGCCGGTGCGCTCGGCCAGCAGGCGTGCGGTCGCCGGATCATCCAGATCGCGGGTGTTCATTATTGCCGATAAATCCAGATGGCGCTCGATCAGGAAAAGCACGGCGCGAGCTTTTTCCTCCGGGGCGTCAAGCCTGGCCAGCGCGCCGCGGGCAATCCGCAAAGACTCCTCGACGTGGCGCCCGCTCCGGACGGCTTTGCCCAGGTCGTGAAACAGCAATGTGACGTTAAGTACGGCCAGGCTCTCTACTTCTTCAAGCAACCCCGTAAAGCGCCGCCGCAGCGGATCATTCGTGCGCCGAAGGTCTTCGATAGCTTCAATGGCCTGCAACGTGTGTTCGTCAACCGTATAGCGGTGGTAAAAATCCCTTACCACTAGGCACTCGGCGGCCGCCCATTCAGCGAACCATGCGCCGAGCACCCCGGTCTCATGCATTTGGCGCAAAGCAAGACTGGCATGCGGCAGGGTTAGTATTTCTTCGAGTTTGGGCCATAAGCGCGGGTTCTCAGCAAAGTAACGGCTGAGCCCAGGCAACTGCTCCGCTATGCGGCGCTCCGAATCCGCAGCCAGCCGCAACCCGTGCCGGGCGATGAAAGCGAAAGCCCGCAACGCCAGCTCCGGTTCGTGAGCCAGCATGTTGGGGCTTTTGAAAAGGACCCGCTCCCGCGAAACCGTGAAATCGCTCGTCGAAATGCGGCTACGCCAGTCCCGGAATTGATTTAATAAGGCCCGGCCGGCCGGCTCGGTCATCTCCATCCAGCGCAAGGCCGCGCGGTTTACGGCCTTGGCGCTCAGGTAGTACTCCCGCATCCAGGAGGCGGCGTCGCGCTGGGTCGCAAACGGCTGGCTGAGGATCTCTTCCTGTAAGTCGAAAGAAAACAGGTTGCTGTCGCGCCCCGCCCGGTAGTGCAGATAACAGCGTAAAGCCGCCAAGAACCGCCAGGCCGCCTCCAGCTCAGGCATTGGTTCGGCCACCGGCATGCGATAAGACTGCGCACCGCTCAACTGGCTGAGCCAGCGGACAAGCTGGAAGTCGCGCAAGCCGCCCGGGCACTCCTTGACGTTGGGTTCCAGATGATAAATGGTGTTAGCGTAACGCGCATGACGGACCTGAGTCAGCCGCGTCAGGTGGTTGATCAAGTCCTGTCTGCGGCTGTGAAAGAAGCGAGGGAGCTCCGTTTCAAGGCTTGCATGGATGCCCCGGTCACCCGCCACCAGGCGCTGATCCAGGAGGCTGATGGAGAGCTCGATGTTGCGGTCGTCTACACTACAGCACTCGCGCGGCGTGTGCACTGAATGTCCCAGACGTAGGCCCCGATCCCAGAGCGAGCGCAAGAAGGCGGCCAGCGCTTCCCGCTGCTGCTGCGTTGCAGGGTCTGCCTCAACCAGCAGCAGTAGGTCAACATCAGAGTGGGGGAACAGTTCTCGCCGCCCGTAGCCGCCCACCGCCACCAACGCTACGCCCGCCGGAAATTCGGGCGCAAGCCGTTGCTCGAAAGCCTCGCCGATCAGCCGGTCGACCTCCGCTGTTCGAGCCGCCAGCACTGGGCGGGCATCACCGGTGTTGAAAAAAACTTCTCTAACCTCGTCCTCAGTCACACCGTTCACCGTTAGAGAGCCGATTCGCCGCGGTCTTCGTTGCGGATGCGCACGGCCTCTTCCACCGTGTAAACAAAGATTTTCCCGTCGCCGATTTTGCCCGTACGCGCCGCCCCGATGACGGTCTTGACAACCTCTTCAACCCGGGAATCCGGCAGCACCATCTCAATTTTCACCTTTGGCAGCAGATCCACCTGATACTCCTGGCCACGGTAAACCTCCTTGTGCCCTTTTTGCCGCCCATGCCCCCTGACCTCGGAGACAGTCATCCCGTCAACGCCGATGCCCTTGAGAGCCTCCTTGACTTCCTCCAATTTGAACGGTTGAATAATCGCCTCAATCTTCTTCATGCTTGATTCCTTTCCGGCTCATTTGTCCGTGTGCCGCCACTATGATTCAAGGTTGTACGCTTCCTCGCCGTGCAGGCTCAGGTCCAGGCCATCCACTTCATGCTCGGCGGGGACCCTTAAGCCGACCAGCACATCACAGACTTTTAGGATAACCAGGGTTGCCAGGGACGCAAGAGCCCAGGCTATGAGCGATCCCAGCGCCTGATTGAGCAATTGGACAGGGTTGCCGTCGACCAGGCCAAGCGGAGCCGGGCTTCCGGCGGCATCCTTGAGGCCGCTGTTAACCGCGTTGGTGGCGAAAATCCCGGTCATAACGGCCCCCAGCGTACCGCCTGCCCCGTGCACCCCAAAGGCGTCAAGCGAATCGTCATAACCAAAACTGTGTTTTATAGACGTCACCATGTAATAGCAGAGTACGCCGGCGGCCAGCCCGATCAGAAGCGCCGGCATAGGTTTGACAAAGCCGGAGGCGGGCGTGATGGCCACCAACCCGGCCACGCTCCCGGAGATCGCGCCGAGCACGCTTGGTTTGCCGCTGTTGATCCATTCAATCAGCATCCAGCCCAGCGCCGCCGTAGCCGCAGCCAGGTGCGTAGCGACAAAGGCGCTTGAAGCCAGCGCCGACGATCCCAGAGCGCTGCCGGCGTTAAACCCGAACCAGCCCACCCACAGCAGGCATGCGCCGATAAAGCTCAACACCAGATTGTGCGGCTTGATCGGCTCGTTCGGGTACCCCAGCCGCCGTCCCAGATACAGCGCCGCCACCAGCGCCGACACGCCCGAGGTGATATGCACCACCGTGCCCCCGGCAAAATCCAGGCAGGGTATCTTCCCACCTAGAAATGCATTTAGCAGCCCACCCTTGCCCCAAACCATGTGCGCCATCGGAAAATAAACCAAAAACATCCACAGCGCCATAAACAGCAGCATGGCGCTGAATTTCATGCGCTCGGCAAAGGCGCCCGATATGAGCGCCGGCGTAATTATGGCGAACATCAACTGGTAAATCATGAAGGTCTGATGTGGAATCGTCGCCGCATAGTCGCCGTTAGGTTCCGCGCCCACTCCGTGGAGGAACAGATAGTTGAATCCACCGACGAAAGGCGTTCCCTCGGCAAAAGCCAGGCTGTATCCGGCCAGCGCCCAGATCACCGTCACCAGCGCCATGAGCGCGAAGCTTTGCATCATCGTGCCCAGAACGTTTTTCCTGCGCACCAAACCGCCGTAGAACAGGGCCAGTCCCGGGCCGGTCATCAGCAGGACCAGGGCTGCGCTGACGAGCATCCAGGCGTTGTCGCCCGCCGACTGAGCCGCCTGGGCTGCCGCGCCCACGGCCTCCAGCCGTTCCTCCATCATGGTCGGCGAGATCGCAGCCCTCAGGGCCTCCGCCGTCGAAAGTGTAAGTATGTATGTCAGTCCTCTCATAGTCACCTCGAAAAAAGAACCCTGCGAACGCGGCAGTATGTTCACATAATGCACTGGAAAACTGAAAATTGCTAACCAAAAGTTTCTATAGCGGTAATTGAAAATATCTATTAGCCAAAAAGTCCGGTCCCCCTTACAATCGACACATACATGGCAGGCTCCCCGTCTTGCGCCGGCCGTAACGATCACTGTTTTCCGGAGGTAATCACAACTATGACTCGTTTACTCGTTCTGCCGGCCGCGGTGTTGTTTTGCAGCGGGGCTACAATGGTGTATGCCGCCGACAGCGGCGAGAAGGACATCGCCGCAGGCGGGTTGATGGACGTCTATTACGGAATTAATTTCAACCATCCGGTTTCGCGCGTTTCCCAGCTTCGCAATTTCGACGTCGCCGCAGGCCAATTTAGTCTCAACATGCTAAAGCTAAGCCTGGAGCGCTCGGCTCGGCCGGCCGGATTTCGCATTGATCTTGGATTCGGAAAGGCTTTCGATATAATTCACGGCAGCGAACTCTCGCCCTCAGCGGTTCGCAACATCGAGCAGGCATATGTCAGCCTGAAGCCTCGGGGCGCCGGAGGCCTTCAACTTGATTTCGGGAAATTCGTAACTTCCGCCGGCGCCGAGGTGATCGAAACCCACGCCAATTGGAACTATTCACGCTCGATTCTTTTCGCCTGGGCGATTCCTTATTACCATGCCGGCCTGCGGGCAACCGCCCCAATTGGACGATTTACTTTAGGCACCCAACTGACCAATGGCTGGAACAATGTGGAAGACAACAACCCGGGCAAGACCCTGGGTCTCACCGCATCCTACTCCGTCGGGCCGTTAAACTGGAGTCACACTTATTATGCGGGTCCGGAAAAGAGCGGCGAGAACCGGGGCCGGCGCCACCTTTATGACACAACTTTGTTGGCCGGCTCACGCAGGGCCTCGTTTTACCTGAACTTCGACTATGGTTTGGAGCGGGGCGCGGCCGCAGGCGACGCCGCTTGGTACGGCGTGGCCGGGGCTGCACGCCTGGCGCTCAACGAACGTATTGCTCTGGCGCCGCGGCTGGAGTGGTTCCGCGACCGCGACGGTTTCTCTACGGGCACACCACAGACGCTGAAGGAATTCACCTTAACCGGAGAATACAAGTTTGCAGAAGGTTATCTTGCGCGCCTGGAATATCGCCGGGATTGGTCGAATAAAGCCTTTTTCGACCGCGGCGCCGATCCGGCCTGCGCAAAAAGTCAGTCCACCTTGCTGGCTGGATTTGTAGTCGTGTTCAGCGCCAGGTAAGAACGAGGCTCTGCCGAAAAAACCCACCGCTTTAAACGGGCCCGCAGAGGGCCCGTTTTAACGCTGTTCCCCCGGCCTGTAGCGAGGATTACAGACTGGGAAGGGAGCGAAGCCCAGGTTACGAGTCTTGCGGTCTACCCAGAGGTATTCGATGAGCCCACCGCCGAAGTTGACTTCGACGATCACCCCAGTAGCACAGCCGCGTACGCGGGTGAACTCGACCGAACTGGGGTTGGAGTGGTCGCTGTCCGGCCCCCAGTCCTCCATGAATTTTGAGAAGTCGTAATTGGGGCAAGGCGTGGCTTCCGTGCAACCCCACAGAGCATACGCCGCTTTGTAGTCCTTTTTGGCCAGCAGTTCGAAGAAAAGTTTCGCCTGCCGGGTCTCACGGTAATTACGAAACCAGAAATAGAACGAGCCACCTGCAACCAGAACGATCGCCAGTATCAGCAAGAGCCGCTTGATATGCCGCTCGCGCCGTTCAGCGCCCGCTCCGTAAGTTTCTAGATATCCCGCCATAGCATGAAGGTCACTTGGCCGGAAAAGCTCTGTCGTAGGCCGCTGCCGCCTGTTTGGTCAAATCCAGAGCAGGCTTTATGTACAAGGCGGCCGAGGCGTCCATGATCAGATCCAGACCCAGCTCTTCGGCCAGTTTAGTGAGCACCTGCCGCATGCGCTCGCTGCTGCGCGAAAGGATTCTTTCGCGTTCATCGTCAACTTCGTTTTGCAGGTCCTCGCTCAGGCGCTGAAGATCCCTCGACTTCCGGCTCCCCTGCGCGCTGAGCTCAGCCTGCGCCTGCGGCGTCAGCTTGTCGCCCAAACTGAGTTGCTGGTTGATTGTATCCAGCTCCTTGCGCAACTTTTCCAACTGTTCCTGGCGGGGCTTCAGTCTAGCCTCAAGATCCGCCTGAGCCTTTTTCAGTTCGGCGGTTTCGGCAAGAGCCTGCTGGGTATTGACCACACCGATTTTGAGCTGAGCCTGAGCGTAGCCCGCCGCTAAAAGAGGCAAGACGGCAATAGACAGCCGCATGAAACGAAGGTATCCGAACATGTTTTCTTTTTCTCCTGCTTTTTGCAATTTCAGGTTAACACAGGGCGTGGACGCTTTTGGCCGCCTGCGTTAAAATTGGGGTAGAGTTGGGAGGTCGTCTAACGGTAAGACGGCAGACTCTGGATCTGCTTATCGGGGTTCGAATCCCTGCCTCCCAGCCAACCGGCTTTTTTGCTTTGCGGCCCGGTAAAAAAGATGGATAACCCACCTGCCAGCCGGTCCGTCACTTCCCAGGAAAATTTCGCTTCCTCCAACCTGGAACGGCTTGCCTGGATTGAATCGCACCCCGAAGTCTCTGTTTTGATAATCGGCGGCGGCATCAACGGCGCCGGCCTTCTGCGCGAACTCGCGCTGCAAGGCGTAGATGCTTTGCTGGTTGAAAAGTCCGATTTTTGCTCCGGCGCAAGCGCCGCCGGTAGCCGCCTGATTCACGGCGGGTTGCGCTATTTGGAAAACCGCGAATTTCGGCTGGTGCGTGAAGCTTTGCGCGAGAGAAATCTCCTTTTGAGCAACGCGCCGCACTATGTACGGCCGCTGCCGGTGGTAATGCCCCTGTTTGACCGGTTTTCAGGCCTGTGGAGCGCCGCTGCTTCTTTTGTAGGATTTGCGGCGGCGCAACCTTCACAACGTGGAACTTTCGTCGTGAAAACCGGCCTGATGCTTTACGACTGGCTGGCTGGCAGGAGCTCACCGCTTCCGCGGCGCCGTTTCCTTTCGCGCCGCCAAGCTTTGGCTACTTACCCCCACCTGAACCCCTGCGTTCGAGCCACCGCTCGGTTCTACGACGCCCAGGTGAGCCACCCCGAGCGGCTGTGCTTGGAGTTGCTGCTCGATGCCGAATCACTGAGTCCCAAGGTCCGGGCATTCAACTACACCAGAGTGGAGGGTCTGGCCGACGGTTGCGTTCTGCTCAGGGACGAACTCTCCGGCCGGAGGCTTGCAGTGCGCCCGCGGCTTGTCGTCAACGCCGCCGGTCCATGGATCGACCAGGTCAACGCAAGACTAAACCGCCCAACCCGGTTAATCGGCGGGACCAAAGGTTCTCACCTGGTTCTGGCGAATCCGGAACTGGCGGCGGCAACGCGCGGTGAAATGTTCTTTTTCACCAATCGGGACGGACGGATTTGTCTCTTCTATTCGCTTGACGGCAAAGTATTGCTCGGCACAACCGACATCCCAGTCGAAGAACCTGAGGCGGAGTGCACGCCCGAAGAGGTGGTCTACCTGCTGGATGCGGTGCGGGTTGTATTTCCTTCGATCTCCGTCAGCGCTTCAGAAATCGTTTTCCGGTTCTGCGGAGTTCGGCCGCTGCCCTTCACCGAGGGGCTGGCGCCCGGTCGCATAAGCCGTGATCACAGGCTGCCGTTCATCTCTCCCAGCCAAACCTCGCCATTCCCCATCTTTTCGATGGTCGGAGGCAAGTGGACCACATTCCGCGCTTTCGCCGAACAAACCGCCACCCGCATTCTTACTGAACTTGGCCGGCCATGCCGGCACAACTCTCGGGGGCTGGCGATCGGAGGGGGCAAACAATATCCGGCAACCCCTATGGAACAGAAAGCCTGGCTGGCTGCGCTTAGTGAAAGGACCGGCGTGGCGCGGGACCGCCTATCGGAGCTTTTCGAGCGTTATGGAACCCGCGCCGCCGAAGCGGCAAACTATATAGCCGGAGGCGTGGATCGCCCTCTGGACTCGTCCCCACGCTACTCGTTGCGAGAAATCGAATTCCTTTGCTTGGCAGAAAAAGTGCAGACACTCGAAGACCTTATCCTGCGGCGCACCCTGCTGGGACTGCACGGCGAAGCTAGCCTGACCGTAATATCGGAGGTCGCCGCCATCGCCGGTAGAGTTTTAGGCTGGCCAGCCGGCCGGATTGAAGACGAAATCACCCGAACCGCCGGCCGGCTTCGCGCGCTTCACGGGTGCGCGGTCTAGCAGGTTGACGAACAATGTAGACGTGAAGACCAGATCCGCAACTGGTCTATCCTGCAAGCAATTCCGATATGAAGTAAACTGGAGTAATGGCAAGACGTTTCAACCATTCGTTCATTCCGCACTTTGCTTCGGTCCTCGCGTTAGCGTTCGTTCCGCAGCTCGGTGCGCAGACCATCAGTTTTTCGGCAGTAGCTCCGAGCGTGCTGGAAAATCGCATTAAGAATATTCCTGCCAGCAACCAGGAGCGCGTAGAGACCTTAAAAAACCTTTTTAAAGAAGCTGGATGTCCTCAAATCTCCGAGCAGACAGTAAAAGGTTCCGATACGCCCAATGTGATTTGCACCCTGCCCGGTTCGGAAAAGGGTGTGGTAATTGTAGGCGCTCACTACGACAAACCCTCCAAGGGTGACGGCGTTATTAATAATTGGAGCGGCGCCGCTTTGTTGCCCAGCTTGCTTGAAAGCATCAACAAGACCCCCCGCCGCATGACCTTTGTCTTCATTGGCTTTACGGATCAGCAGAGGGGGTTACGGGGCTCGAAAGCTTATGCCCGCGACCTGAAGAAGGGAACGGTCAAGGCCATGCTCAACATCGATTCTGTAGGCATGGACGCCACCAAGGTCTGGGTAGCTAAATCCGACAAAGAGCTGGTCTCCGGCATAGCACGCGTGGCCGCATCCATCAAGGTGCCGGTCACCGGGCTTGATCTGGACGAAAGCCGCCAGGTGGATGTGGAGCCTTTCAAGGAGAAGAACATCCCGACCATTCACTTCCATTCGATTACGCCTGAAACGGGCGAACTTCCCGGCAGCGAGAAGGACAATCTCGAACTGGTCAAAATGGACCAATACGCCGGCACCTACCGGCTGCTAGCCGTTTACCTGGCGTTTTTGGACAATGTGCTGGACCGGCAGCCTGCCCCGCAGGCAAACTGAGGCTGCTCACTCACAGGTCCTTGGCCTAAACGCTGCTGATGCTGCCTGGCTGAAATACTCGGCGCGGCACATAGACGTAACCGTCCATGATGCGGCGTGCGGTTCCAGCGACGGCGGCGCGTATCAGCTCGTAATCCCCTTGCGGATTCGAGCGTATTTCAAGGCTGAAGTGGGTCACCCCAGACGGGTGACCCACTCTGATTTGTCCGGTTTTAACGGCAGCCGGAGGCGCAATTTCGTTAACCACCGTGCCTGGAATCATAGCTGCTGCTCCAAGGCAGATCCCGCCTGTAACCGCGTAGGCTTTGTGCATAACCCCAAGGGCCTTGGTGCGCGCCAGCAAATCGCACTCTGAAGCCTTTATCGGGCGCCCAGTTAGAGTGTGGTAGTCCTGGGGCGGCGCCACAATGGCGACTTTAGGCAAAGCCGGGCTAACTTCGGTTTCACTTTTCGCCATTCCCATCAGCAGAGCGCCTTTCACCCGGATCTCTTCCATAAGCTCAAGGATCCAGGAGGTAGCTGCGGCATCCTGCGGCAATTCTTTGCCTGTCAAGCCGATTTCGGCAGCCTGCACAAAGACGACGGGGTTGGCGGCATCCACCAAGCTGGCTCGAACCCGGCGCCCCCCGGCAAGCTGTATCTGGTCGACCACATTGCCCGTAGGCAGAAGCTTGCCTGTTTTGCGCCCGGAGGCATTCAGAAAATTCAACTCAATCCGGGCGCCCGACCCCGGAACGCCATCCAACACAAAATCGCCCTCGGTGCGGGCCTTGCCGTCACGCACCGGTACGGCGGCTTCTACCAGTGCGCCGGTGTTCGTGTTGAAAATGCGGACCAGCGTGACCGGTTCGGCTGCGGGGACCAGCCCTTCGTCCACAGCAAATGGCCCGACCGCCTGCAAAATATTGCCGCAATTGCTTTGGTAATCGACATAGGGCCGGTCTATGCAGACGTAGCCGAAAGTGTAATCCACATCGGCCTCAGGGCGCCTGGAGCGGGAAATGATGGCCACCCGGCTGGTTAGCGGATCAGCGCCTCCCAGCCCGTCAATCTGGCGCGGATCGGGACTGCCGAAAATCGCCAGCACCACCCGGTCACGCAAAGCCGGATCTCGCGGCAGTTCGTTTTCCAATAAGAAAACGGCTTTGCTGGTTCCTCCGCGCATGATCACCGCGCGGATTCGTTCGTACTCGCGCACCATGTGCTCAGTTTAGTACTACCGCTTCCGGCTTTTACAAAAGATAAGGGCTGCGCATCCAGCGCAGCCCGGTGGAACTTTGGTGCGGAGAGGGGGACTTGAACCCCCACGGGATTGCTCCCGCTAGCACCTCAAGCTAGTGCGTCTGCCAATTCCGCCACCTCCGCACGAGAAACTATTTTTGATTGGCCGGCGCCGGCTTGGCCGGTACGGGTTGCTGAGAAGGCGCTTTTTGCTGCTGGGTCGTGGCCGGCTTGGCCCGGTCAAGGACCGTCGGCGTCCCGCTAGTTCGCGTAGCTATTATGGCCAGCGAAAGCGAGGTCAGCATAAACAAAACGGCCGCTACCGTGGTGGCTTTGGAAAGCACCGTGGCTGAGCCGCGCGGCCCAAAGGCCGTCTGCGAGCCCATACCCCCGAAGGCGCCCGCCAGGTCCGCCGCCTTCCCGCTTTGCAGCAAGACCACTATTACCAGAAAAAAGCAGACCAAAACGTGAATTATCGTTAGAAAAACAATCATTTTTGCTTTCCGGGGATTACACTCCCCCGCCGGTTCCGACCTACTTAAGTATAGGAGACCCGTCCCAACTCGGTCAACGCAGCCGGCCAAAAGTTTCCACCGCCTCCGGCCCTAGAATTATTGTTGCCGCCAACTCCTTTGAAATGGTGCGGATGAGAGGACTTGAACCTCCACGGGGTTGCCCCCACTAGAACCTGAATCTAGCGCGTCTGCCAATTCCGCCACATCCGCATTTCGGGAGAGTTCATTTTTTATTCTCCCCGAGCCGTTCCAGCATGTCAACGTCGATGCCTATTGCTTTTTTCCTATCCAGGCACATACGCTACTGGCTGCCGCGCCCCTTCTGCTATTCTTTTTCTGGAGTGTTCAGCCGCCAAAATCGAAAAGTCAGGCTGTTGTTCGGGCTCGCCGACCTGGTCCTCATTGCCGTTGCATTCGAAGCCGCCTACCAGACGCGTTTTCACCTCAATCTGGAACGGGAATTTTACCTGCGGGCTACTGAAAAAACCCTCTTGCTCGGCTTTGCCCTGCTCCTTTATCTTGCCTTAGGCATCTGGCTGAAAATCCATGACCGGCTGGACGCCGGCAAGCCGGTGGCTATTTTACGCGACACCTTCCAGCAGGCTCTACTCGGCTCGGCGGGCGTGGCGCTTTTCCAATACGCTTTCCGGCTCGACCTAAGCCGTTTCTTCCTCGGCTTGTTCGCGGTTTACAGCCTGGTTTTGCTGGCTACCTTCCGGTTGCTTTCCAGACGGCTGGTGGGAATCGTCCGCAGCGAGTTCGGGCCTCAACACTACGTTTTGGTGGTGGGACTAAGCGAACGCGCCCGGCGGCTTGCCGAAGCGCTGGAAGCCTCGGCAAGGTACGGCATTCACCTGGTGGGATTTCTGGATGACGGCACGCCTGCGGAACCGCCTCCCGCGGTTCAGCTTTCTAGGTCAACTTATCCTGTCCACTCATTAGAAAAACTTCCCGAACTGCTGCGCCAGCAGGTTATTGATGAAATCCATTTTGCCGTGCCCGGCGAACGACTGGCTGAGCTGGAGGACGTTTTCCTGCTGTGCGACGAAGAGGGCGTACGCACGCGCGTGACGGTGGATTTCTTCCCGCATGTCAACAGTAAAGTCTACCTGGAGCGGTTGGGAGAACTGCCCCTTCTTACTTTTTCGGCAACCCCTCACGACGAAATCCGGCTCATGTTAAAACGCTTTGCCGACATAATTGTCGCTGCTGTCGGATTGGCCGTTCTTGCGCCTTTCATGCTGGTTGTAGCCCTGCTGGTGAAGCTAACCTCGCCGGGGCCGGTCATCTTCCGCCAGAAGCGCTGTGGGTTGAACGGACGAATATTTGTTCTGTACAAATTCCGTTCCATGTGCGCCGACGCCGAGCGCCTCCGCCCAGCGCTGGAGCATCTGAGCGAAAGAAAGACTGCGTTTAAGATTCGCAACGACCCACGCCTGACCCCCATCGGCCGTTTTTTGCGCAAGTTCTCAATTGACGAATGGCCGCAACTTTGGAATGTACTAAAAGGCGACATGTCGCTGGTCGGACCGCGCCCGGCGGTTCCCGAAGAGGTTGAGCGCTATGAACGCTGGCAGCGGCGCCGCCTGCGCATGCGTCCCGGCTTGACCTGCCTGTGGACGCTGGCCGGACGCGACCACGTGGATTTTGAGACCTGGATGAAGCTCGACATGCAGTACATCGACAACTGGTCTCTGGCGCTTGACTGGAAAATACTTCTTAAAACCATACCAATGGTGCTAACCGGCAAAGGAGCTCATTGAACATGCATCTAGTCCCTACGCAAGAAGAAGTGGTAGTGTTGCTTCAAAGTACCGGCGCTTTGCGCCGCGGGCATTTCGAACACCCCAACGGGCTGCACGCCTCCGAGCACTTGCAGGTTCCTCTGGCCATGCGCTACTACCAGCACGCCAAGACCCTGAGCGTGGGACTAAGCCGGCTGGTGCGGGCCAATCCGGAATTGCGGGCCATGATACCTGAACTTTCGGTGGTGACTCCCGCCACCGGCGGCTTGCCCGTGGCTTACGGCGTCTGCGAAGCTTTGCGCGCCCATCAGGTCTACTGGGCGGAGCGTGAACACGCAGGCCAACCGTTGCGTTTCCGCCAGTTTCTCGAGCAAGCTCCCGGGGAAAAAGTCCTTCTGGTCGACGACCTGCTGCGCACAGGGAGCAAGCTGACCGAACTGAAAAACCTGGTCGAGTCAAGCGGCGCCCAGGTGGTGGCAATAGCAGTGGTCGTCTGGCAGCCGGCTCCCGGCGCCCCGGATTTCAGTCCGCTGCCCTTTTACTATCTGGCCAAGCTGGACGGCATCTTTTACCAAGATTCCGCCGCCTGCGAACTCTGCCGGCAAGGAATCCCGCTTATCAAGACCCGGGTTTGAGCGGGCTCAGCCCAGCGGCGTCTGGCGCTCTATCAGGTGCAGGTAATTGCCCTCCGGGTCTTCAAAGAAAACGACTTTTACGCCCTTACTGTCGGACGGTTCCGTAATGAATTTCACGCCGGCCGCCTTGAGCTTTTCATAGACTTCGAAAAAATCTTTAGCGGCTAAGGCGATGTGCCGCAAGCCGGGATCTTTCATCGTGTGATATTCCCGCCGGCCTTCCGCCAAGATAATTTCAATCATCGAGCCGTCGGGAGCTTTGACGAAGAATGTGTGTCCAGAGTTGTAGACAATGGCGAAACCCAGAACCTCTACATACCACTTTGCCAGCCGGGCGGGATCGGCCGCCGCAATCGCAATGTGCTCTATGCCGGTGATCATAATGCCGGTATTTTAGCAGTAACTGATGCGGACTTCCTTCAATCTTCAATCGACAAGCGCCGCCAGCAACCCGGAAGTGTGGTGCAACAAGTTAAGTTGCGCCCGCTCCAGCGCATAATGGCTTTCTATAAACGCCAGCCATTTCTCATCTTCAGCCAGCCGCGCCTCTTCAACCTGTTTCAGTCCAACGCGCCCTTCCTCCATCTGAGCGAGCAGAAGGGAGACCTGCTCGCGCGCCACTTCCAAATCAAGCCGGGCCACTTCGCGCGCCGTTTCGGCAAGCTTCGCCTGCCGCCAGAGCCGCCGGACCTCCAGCGCAAGGTTGTTCCGCGCAGTTTGAAGCTCTATGCGCAACCGTGCGGCTTCGCTTTCGGCTTGAAATTGCCTGGCCCGGGCAGCCGGTCCAGTGAACAAAGGAATCTGGAATGAAATTCCGATCTGCGTGTTGTGCCGTTGGAATTTTCTGAAAAAATCCTCGTAGTTGTTGAAACGGCCGAGCAGAGCGTATTGTGCGATCAGGTCGACCTGCGGCAGCCGGGAGGCTTTATGGGCTTGGATTTCATATCCCGCGGCCTTGAGCGCCGACTCAAGTCGCCGCAACTGCGGACTGGAGGAAATCGCCGCATTTACCGCATCGTCTTCACTCGTAGGCAGCGCGGCAACCGAACGCTCCTCGCTGCGAGCTTGCACCCGCTGGCTTGCGTCCAGCCCGAGAACAACGGCCAGCGTCGTTTCGGCGTAATCCCGTTGTGCTTCAAGCTCTTCAAGCGCCTGTCTGGCGCGGGCCAGACTCAACCGGGCTCTGTGCTCTTCAAGCGGCAGCTCCCGGCCTTCTTCCACCCGCACGCGGATCAGATCTGCAATCCGCTCCAGCCGCTCCACTCGCTTACGAGCGGCTTCCGCCTGGCGCCTGGCCCGCTCGGCGTCAAGATAGGCCAAGGCGGCACGCAGTACTGCCTCCTCCCGCTTCACGGCGGTTGCAATCGCCGCTCCCCGTGCATTTTCCCGCGCCTCGGAAACCAAGTACGACTGCGGGCGGTTGAAAAGATACTGTGTGGCTTGAGCCTGCATGATCGAAGGGGTAGCTCCGCCTACACTCATGGGCATTCCGTTGCTATAGGCCAAACCGCTGCCGGCCGCCAGCTTCGGGCGGAACGGGTCGCGGGCCACACTGACGGCCTCGGCTGCTTTTCCCTCCTCCAGCCGGGCCATGGCTACCTCCGGGCTATCAGTTGCAGCTAGCGCGATCACCTCTTTCAGCGAGAGCTCGCGCACTTCCCCCGCACTTGCCGAGACAGCCAGCATAACGGCCAGAATGATCCTTTGCATGTTCATTCTCCGGATTATTCGTATCTGAGCGCCTCAGTGGGATTAAGCCGCGCCGCGCGGTTAGCGGGCAGCAAGCCGAACACCAGTCCCACCAGGCAGGAAACCGTGAAAGCCACAACAATTGAAGTAACCGAGATCGGGATTCGCAGACCTTCAACAAAATACTGCACGCTCAACGGAATCGAAACGCCCACCAGGATCCCGGCCAGCCCGCCCCCCAGGCTAAGCAACACCGCTTCGAGCAAAAATTGCTGCAAAATCTCACGGCGCGAAGCGCCGACCGCCATGCGTATTCCAATTTCGCGAGTGCGCTCAGTGACCGTCACCAGCATGATGTTCATGATGCCGATTCCGGAAATCACCAGAGCAATTGCCGAAATCAGGATCAAAACGATGGTCAGCACCAGGGCGATGTTTTCGGCGGTGTTCAAGATCGAAGTAAGGTTTTCGACGTAATAGCGGGCGCCGGGACGGTGGCGGCTCTCAAGCAGGTTTTTGACGGCCGCGGTCAGCGGGACCACATCCTCGCTGCGCCGCACCTGCACGTACATCGGATCAATCCGTTCGACCGGCGCAAAGTAGCGTATCACCGTAATCGGAATCAGGACGGTTTCGCTCGACAGCTCGGAAAGACCGAAGCTGGCGACCTTCTCTTTGAAAACCCCGACCACCGTAAACTGTATGCCGTGAACTTTCAAGATCCGACCGATGGCTGCGCTTGGGCTACCGTAAAGCCGGGCGGCCAGCTTCTCCGTAAGCAGCGCCACCTTCTGCCGCAGCTCTACGTCGCTCCAATCCATAAAGCGGCCCGCTAGAAGCACCAGATTGCGCACAGCCGGGTAATATTCGTCCGAACCGATGACCTTGATGTCCTCCTCACGGCCTTCAATTAGCATCCGGTCGTAATGCGTCATGACCCCGGTGGCGGCCACAATCAGCGGGCCGAACTGTTGCCGCACCGCCTCTACGTCGGCCAGCTTCACAAAATCAGCCTCCACTTCGGCGCTCCTGCCGGCCGTCTCATAGTAGGCGTAGATCATGTTAGAGCCTATGCCGCGGATCTGCTCCAAGATGAAGTCGCGGCTGGTAAGCGAGATGGTAACCACTAGGATCACCGAGGCATTGCCGATAACCATGCCGAGGGCCGTCAGCACGGTCCTCACCGGATTGGCGCTGAGCGCCTGAACGCTGAAACGGAATGCCTCCCTGAAGTGCATGCGCTGGGTCAGCTCCCCTCCGCTTTTTTCAGCAGGCGTTCGGCTTCGCGGCGCGGCGGGTCGTCGGGAGTAAGCGAAGCACGCAAGTAAAGCGCTAGCAATCGCCGGGCCTCGCCCAGATTACGTCGTGATTCAATATAGGCTCGAGCCCGCACGAACCACACCCGCGCCAGAGCCGGCTCGCGCCGTTCAGCTTGGTCGAAAAGTCGGTCGCTTTCTTCAAACTTGCCCTGCTTGGCCAGGAACGCCGCCAGATCCAGAATGCGCCCGGCTTTATCCGGCTCCAGCTCGTATGCCTTTCGCAAATGCTCTTCCGCTGACCGTATGTCGTTTTTCTTGAGAGCCAGTTGTGCCAGCCGATAATGATATTCGGCAGGATCCGCGTCACGGTACTTTTCGGCCAGCGTGCGGGCTTTGTCCCGGCCGCCTCCCAGAAAGCCGGGCGCCTCCAGGTAATACTCGAAAAGGTCGCCGACCGCCTCTTTGTTGTTAGGGTCAAGTTGAACGCTGCGCTCAAAATGCTGCCGGGCTCGTGAAGCCAGCCCAGGCGCAGTGACAAAACTGGAAGTTTCGGCCCTGCGTCCGTAAGCCCGACCGAGCCACAGGTGCGCCTCGCTCGATAAAGGCGACAGCCGCACGGCCGCCTCCAGCGCCTCTGTCGCCTCCCTGTACCTCTCAAGGCCGTACAAGCACTTGCCTCTAAGCAGAGTTGCCGGGTAATCCTCGGCAGGCATTTGCCGGAGTATTTCGAGCGCCGCCTGGTATTCGGTCCGCTGGTAAAACTGGCTGGCGCGCTCCAGACCGTTCTCTGCGACGCCTCCCAGCCCCGCCCAAAAAACAGCCAGAATCAATGGCTTACACACGGCCGTCAAGTCTTCATTCTAGCCCTCCTAGGGCCTTGCTGCCGGATGCGGCATAATGTATACCGTGTTGCAAAGCGCCCGGCTGCAAGCAGCAGCCCCGGTTGCTCACTCCGGCAATCTTTCGGCTGCCATGCTGGGAGCGTCTTGTAATCGCAGCGGCCGCTTCCCGGTGGGCAAAAATTTAATCTTAATATGAGCTTTTCCAATTCGCCTCTCCCGCCCGGCGTGGACTTCCGGCCGGAGTACCTGGATTTCCGTCGAGGAATTCACGTCGGAAACCTTGAAGACAACCAGCGCATCACCAGGATCCTCAAGCTGGCTTTGGAGACCCGCTATAGGCGGCCTTTCGTTACGGAGCGCTACGGGCGAGGGGTCTACTGGCGCTGGATAGGATTTCTACTGAAAGCCAACCGGGAGGCCAAGCCTCGCTCGAACGCTTGCAGCTTCGGCTGCTCCAAGTTTTTTATTTCCGTCGAGCCGGAAGATAAGCTTTTCAAATGCGGGCTCCAGGTCGAACGCGGCTACCTCAAAGCGCCGCGAGGCTATAGCGAATGGAAACTTCAGGACGACTGGGATTGGAACCGCCTGGTGGCGCGTCTAAAGCCCGCCTCTCCGCTTGATTGCGAGCTCAGCCGACTGGCCGGCGAAGGCTTTGCGATGTTTGCCGGAAGCTGGTCCGGCGTATCTTTGCCCCCGACTCCCGGCCAATACCCTGGCGCTAGAAAACTTAAGCGCCTGCTTGAGGCTGCGGATCCGAACGAGTGGGCCGGTTTCCAGCTCTATTACCCAATGACTGAAGATGAAGTCCGCCGTTCTAGCGGAGCTGATCTGGTTGAATCCATGCTGGCCATCTTCGAAGAGGTTTCGCGGGTTCATGATTTGACCAGTGATGTCCCGCTATGGCTGTAGCAATATTGGTTCATCCGCAACATAGTTGAGGCGGCGCGCGCCAAAGGCTACCGCCGCTCAAAGCAGGAAGCAGGACCTTGTTAACTTTTGTAAGTATTTACAAGCCGCCGGCCTCCTACGACAATGGTGGCAAAGCCGCACTGCGGCATGACATACGGCATGGAAGGCGAAAAGCGCAATCCTCTTTCTTCGCTGATGCTTTCGGTATTGGTGGCGCTGGTGCTGCTTACGCCAATGGCCGTTTATATTGCTTTGCGGGCTCACGAACAGAGCAGCAGCAATGTAATCGTCCCACAGGAAAGCACCATTGAGGTCTCTAAAAAACCCTCACCGGCTGGTCATCGAATACCTGTAATCGAGGATGAGAAACCCAAAAAAGCTGTTTCTCGGCAGCCGGCGCCTGAGCCACCTGTACAGTCGGCACCTGTTGCGGTTAAACCCGCCTTGCGTCCCTTCCCGCAGCCCAATGACATCCCGGTGGGGATGGAAAAAACCAAGCTGCTGGCGACATTCGGCAAGCCGCACATATCGACCACCGAAGTCCGGGAAGGGCGCCCACTAGAAACCCTTCGCTACTTGAAGCCAGATTCCGGCCAGGAAACGGTCATATACCTTAGTAGTGGCCGCGTCATACAGGTAAGCTCGGCTGCCTACTAGGCCGAATCCGCACCACAAAGGCCGCCAGCACTACCGCACCGGCTGCAAATATCGTGTCTCCGGGCACACGCAACCAGCGCAGCGTCTGCATCAACGGCGTTCCCAAGAATTCGGAGCTTCGCGCATACCAATAACCCTGGTCCACGCTGGCCCAGGTTTGAAGCAAACCTACTGGCAACAGGCTGCCGACGCACATTGCGAAGAGCCCTATGTTCATGGCCCAGAAGGCGAACTTGAGCCGGCCTTCTTTCCATACTGCCTGCGGATCAAGCGCTCGCAGCACCACCAGCATCAGCCCTATGCCTAGCATCCCGTATACGCCAAACAGGGCGGCATGTCCGTGCACCGGCGTCGTGTTTAGTCCTTGCATGAAGTAAAGGGCTATCGGCGGGTTGATCATGAAGCCGAACAGCCCGGCGCCGACCATGTTCCAGAAGGCCACCGCTACGAAAAAGTAAATCGGCCAGCGGTAACGAACCGCCCAGTCGGTCAGCTTGCCCCGCCTTAGATCATCCAGCGCCGAAAACGCCACCAGCGTCAGCGGAACAACCTCAAGCGCACTGAAAACCGACCCCCAAGCCAGCGCCACTGTGGGGGTCCCTGCCCAATACAGGTGGTGGCAGGTGCCGATAATTCCGCCGCTCAGGTATATCGTTGCGCTGAGCAGAGCCGCTTTAGCGGCAAGCCCCGGCCGGATCAGCCCCAGCCGTGCGAAAAAGAAGGCGATAACTGTGGTGGCGAAGACTTCAAAGAAACCTTCCACCCAAAGATGGACCACCCACCAGCGCCAGTATTCAACCATTGAAATATGCGTGTGGGGCCCCCAGTTCAAACCGGCTCCGTAAAGCAATCCAATGGCTCCGGCCGAAATGGCGAACAACCAGACCAGCGGTCGGGATTCATTCTGCTCTTTCAATGCCGGCTTGATGGCTCTGAGCACCAGGAAAAACCAGAAAAGCAGTCCGGCAAAAAGCACCAGTTGCCAGATGCGCCCCAGGTCGATGTATTCGTATCCCTGATGACCAAGGTAGAATGACGCCTGGTCGCTTAGCCGGTTTTTGATGCTAAGCCACTGGCCGGTGAGCGATCCGGCGACAACCACAAACAGCGCCAGGAAAAGAATGTTTACCCCAAGGCGTTGTCCGGCGGGTTCCCGCCCCGTGACCAGCGGTCCGATGAACAATCCGGCGGCCAGCCACGAGGTGGCAATCCAAAACAATCCGGTTTGAATGTGCCAGGTTCGTGTAACGCTGTAGGGAAGCCATTTTGTAATGTCTATTCCATAGAGGCCGCCGCCTTCAACTCCATAGTGCGCCGTAATGACGCCCATCAGGATCTGCACTAAAATAAGCGCTGCGACCACCCAAAAATACTTGAGCGTGGCCCGCTGCGAAGGCGTGGCGCGCCAGCTTGATAGCGGGTCGGCCGGCGGTAGCGCTCCGGTCTCTTCCTGCTTTTTCTGCGAGGCATACCACCACACCATGGCCGAAATGCCTGCCAGCAGCATGATGATGCTCACGCCGGTCCACATTACGGTTTCGCCCGTCGGCCGGTTGCCGACCAGCGGCTCATGCGGCCAGTTGTGCGTGTAGCTGATCGTATCGCCGGGCCGGTTGGCCGCTGCGGCCCACGCCGTCCAGAAAATGAATGCTCCGAGCGCCCGCATTCGCTCCGTATCGCTTATTGTTCCGGCCGGTATGGAGTAATTCACCTCGCCCTGCATAAAAACCCTGGAAAAATGCTCGAGCACGGATTGATAAGCTCGGGCGCGCACCGGGTCGACGGTCAACACTCCGGTGGCAGGATCATAGGTGTTTGCACGGTAGAGCTGCTGTAAGCGCCCCTGTAGTTGCGCCTGCGTCTCTGGCGGAAGCTGGGCATAAGGACGTTGATAGCCGGTGGTAGCCCACTCCTCTAGAACCGCTGAGGCTTCCCGGTGTAGCCACTCGGCGGTCCAGTCCGGCGCAACATAGCTGCCGTGCCCCCAAATTGAGCCCACCTCCATGCCTCCCATCGACTGCCAGACATTTTGTCCGCGCCCTATTTCTCCGCTTCTTATTAGCTCAGTCCCGTCACTCGTTATGACCCGATCCGGGATGGGCGGCATCTGCTGGTAGATGCGGCTGCCGATCCACCCCAATATTGAAAATGAAATAACGACCACCGCGGCGGCCGCCAACCATAGCCTTTGCATATAAGCCTCCTCCGGCGCAGAATCTGCGCCACACTCCAATATGACCACTGTTGTCGGCAGCAGCTATGACTGAAGTCACAAGGCCGCGCATAACTCAACCTGGAAAAATAAAATTTGCCCCTTGCGTTCAGCCGGCGATGCGCTTACCCTAATAAGCGCCATGAAACCTCCAACAGGGTTGTCTGCCATCGTATTTTTTGCATGGTTATCGGTCGGCCTGGTATGGTCGCAAGCGCCCGGGGGAAACGCCGCCCGCGGCGCTCAGCTTTTTAAGGAATTGCGCTGCTCGGCCTGCCACAGCGTGCGCGGCCAAGGAGGCTCGTCGGCGCCCGAGCTGGGCGCACGTCCGGGTCAACCGTATACACCCGCCATGCTGGCAGGTGCCATATGGAGCCATGTGACGAAGATGTGGGAGGCTATGGAGCGTGCCGGCATTGCTCGCCCACAACTTAGCGAGCAGCAAGTCGCCGACATTTTCGCCTACCTTGGCGGTAGCAGCAGCGGCGCCGATAAACCCGGCGACGCCACCCGAGGCCGCGAAATATTTGAGGCCAAGCTTTGCGCCTCCTGCCACGATGACCCCTATCAGGCGCCTGCTCTCCATTCAAAAACCGGTCGCACCGGCGCTTTTTCGCTTATTTCCGGGCTTTGGAACCACGGCGGAGGAATGCTCTCTCGCATGGTTTCGCGTAACCTCGCCTGGCAGACACTCAGCCCTGAGGAAGTCAATAATATTCTGGCGTACCTCAATGCCGGCAAATAGCCGCTGGGCCTGAACTAAAACTCTTGACTCAGCGCCCTTCGGCGCACAAACTAAGGTAAAGCCTATGGAACGCAGACATTTTATAGCTTCCGGCACAGCAGCCCTGCTGGCCGGCTTTTCCAAAGCCGCCCAGGTTATGCCTCAGGTGAAACTGGGGGTTGACTTGTTCAGCTTGAACGCTCAGGGCTGGACGCCCTTTGAGCTGTTGGATTATTGCGCCAAACTGGGCGCCAAAGTAGCGCACTTTTCCGAAATACGCTTCATCGGCAGCCTCGAAGACGACAACCTCACGAAAGTTCGCGCCCACGCCGACAGGCTGGGCGTCGAAATCGAGGTGGGGATGCTTTCCATCTGCCCCAGCTCGAAAATTTTTGACGCCAAAAGCGGAACCGCCGAAGAGCAACTCACGCGCATGATACATGCCGCTCAACTGACCGGCTCTCGCGTCGTGCGTTGCGTGCTCGGCACCTCAGCCGACCGCACCGCGCCGGGCGGCATAGAGGCCCACATCGAAAATACGGCCAAAGTCCTGCGCAACGTGCGTTCTCGCGCCGTTGATGCGGGCATCAAAATCGCCATAGAAAATCATGCCGGCGACATGCAGGCCCGGGAACTTAAGATGTTAATCGAGGAAGGCGGCAAGGATTTCGTTGGGGCCTGTATCGACAGCGGCAATCCCGTCTGGGCCATGGAGGATCCGCACGTCACGCTGGAGACGCTGGCGCCTTACGCCCTTACCAGTCACGTCCGCGACAGCCGTGTCTATAAAGTGCCCGAAGGCATCGCCGTCGAATGGGTGCGGATCGGCGAGGGCAACGTGGATATTGCCGGTTGGATCCGCAAGTATGCCCAGTTGTGTCCCGGACGCAACTTGGATCTGGAGATCATCGTGGGCGGCCGGCGCGTTCACCGCATCCACGATCCCAAATACTGGGAGGGTTACCAAAACGTGCGGGCGCACGAGTTTGTGCGCTTCCTGGCGCTGGCGGAAAAAGGCACGCCGCCGGCATCCCAGCCTGCTGCGCCCCCGGCGGCAGGTCCGGGACGCGGCGCGCCTGATCCTGAGCGCCAGCGCCGGCAGCGCGAAGATCTGGAAGCCAGCTTTCGGGCTTGCTTGGAGATTCTAAAAGCCTGAGCATCCGGACTGCCTCGCGGGAGAAGAGCAATCGGAGCGGTTTCTCTGCCATTCCATCTAAGGTATACTCTCTGCTAGCCTTAGGCCGGAACAGAGGTGAGATCCGGCCGGGCGGGGAGGATTTCTATGCCGGATGCTTTTTCAAGAAGGTCGTTTCTTTCCGCGACCAGCGCTGTTTCAGCCGCTGCCGCCACCCGTAATCCAATGATTGTGTCCAACCCGATTTTGAGCAATTTGCAGGCTTCCTCAGATCCGCTGGTAATTGTAACCCGCTACCAATTCACACCGGAGGAAGTTAAGCAGATACAGTCCGTTTCATCTCGCGTCAAGATCGACCTGAGAATCTGCAAAACTCAGGAAGAATTCCAAAAACAGCTTCCGGAAGCAGAAGTCGTCTATGGCAGCCTTACCGCGAAAGACCTGCCGTTGGCAAAAAGAGTAAAGTGGGTTCAGGCCGGCGGCGCCGGCGTCGAAGATATGGACCCAGCGTTCCGGGACAGCAACATCGTTCTGACCAACTATGCGCGAACTTTCGCCCATGGGATTTCGGAAACCGCCATGGGCATGTTGCTGTGCCTGACGCGCGGCATAAGCAAGTACTACATTCCGCAGTTTTATAAAAGAACGATGAAGCCGGTCGGCAGCGCCCGATCTGATCATCACACTGAGCTGGTCGGGCGCATCATGGGCATCGCCGGCTTCGGCGGCATCGGCTCGATGACCGCCCGCCGCGCCCACTTCGGCTTTGACATGCGCATCTTCGCCACCGACGCCAAGCCGCTCCCCAAGCCGGAGTGGGTGGAAATCCTGCGTGAGCCGGAATGGTTTATGGAAATGGTCCCGCAGGTGGACGTGCTGGTCTGCGCCGTACCGCTTACACCCAAGACCGAGCGCATGTTCAATGAGCAGGTCTTCCGTTCAATGAAGAAAACCGCCTATTTTTTGGCGCTGTCGCGCGGACGCTGCTACGACGACATGGCGCTTGTAAAGGCTCTGAAGGAGGGCTGGATTGCCGGCGCCGGACTCGACGTCACGCCCGTTGAGCCCCCACCGAGCGACCATCCGATCTTCGACTGCCCCAACGTCGTGATGACCGCGCACACCTCCGGCTGGAGCCCGGACCGACAGATCCGGCTGATCGCATTGTTCGCCGAAAACGTGCGCCGTTACGTCGAAGGCTTGCCGTTGATCAACGTGGTCGATAAACAGGCTGGTTATTGAGAAGGCATCAGGCGGCGCAACGCCGGGACTAGGTCGGCTGCTAAAATCGAAAAGAGTGGTTTTTTCAATGAAGGTGGCCTGTCTTCTCCTTGCGCCCTTTATGCTTCTGGCTCAGGACCCAGCGGCACTCTTTTCAAAAGCTCCGCCCGATATAGATGAGGCGCTGCGGGCGCGCGTCACCAAGTTCTATCAGGCTCACGTTGAAGGCAAATTCCGGGTCGCCGACGAACTGGTGGCCGAAGACAGCAAAGACATCTTCTTCGGCATGGATAAGCCGCGCTGCCGGTCTTTCGCCCTCGGCCCGATCACCTATTCGGAGAACTTCACCCGCGCCCGCGTGATGATCTCCTGCGACACCGAAATGGTGATGGTGATGATGGGCCGTATCCCGGTTAAGATGCCGATCCTTAGCCTGTGGAAGATGATCGACGGCCAGTGGTTCTGGTACGCCGAGCCGCAAGTTGATCGTGAGGCCCGAACTCCGTTCGGTTTGCACAAGCCCCAGGACCCATCGGCTCAGCCGGCAGCACCCGGCCCAGCCGGCGGTGGACTTAGTTCCTACTTCGTGGATCTGGAAGCCGCTTCGCGTCTGGTGAAAATAGATCGCGAGGAGGTCCATTTCAACCGCGACACCGCCGGTTCAGAACGCCTTACCATCACCAACAGCATGCCCGGCTTTGTAAAACTTTCGCTTCAGGGCGGCATAATACCGGGCGTTGCAGCCAAGCTGGATAAAGAGGAGCTGAAATCCGGCGAAAGTGCCACACTCACGATTTCCTACTCCCCGATGAAGGATTCGCCGCCCCAAGACAATACGCTCACGGTCGTAGCCGACCCCATAAACAAAGAGTTCACCGTCCGGATCCGCTTCATGCAGCCGGAGCCGGCCACCGCCCGCTGAGTTTGGCAAAAAGCGTGCCTCTTGCTCCCCCGGAGGCACACACGATGGTAAGTGGAATCATTCCCACAAATGCTGCCGGTTTGCTTTCCGCCGGCGGCACAGCACGGAACGCGGCGGTCCAGGGCGACGCCTTTTCCCAACAACTGCTTGCAATTATTCAGGATTCTCTTGCGAAGCTGGGGTATTCAAAATCCTCAGTTCAGGTTCAATCTCAGGGCACGGAGGCGTCTGCTTCAAGCGGCGCAACTTCGCCGGTGCGCCAGTTTCTTGTCACCGTTCCGGCCGAAGTGAGCTTACCCGCAAGCGTTCGCACGGAGACGGCCGGGGCCGAGCGCGTCAGGGCAGAGAAGGTTTGTTCAGATGAGCCGCCCGCCGTTCTTTTCGAGCAGCATGAGGGATTCAGTTATCGTTTATTCGCCACCCGGGAAGCAGCCGAGTGGGCGGCCGCCCGGTTCGGCGGCGAGGTGGGAATCTCGCAATGGGAATGGTCGCCTTGGGTGACGCCACCGCCTCCCTTCTATACCATCCGCTTCGGCGACAAAGAGATCAACGCCGGGCTGCTGGTCCAGTATTTCGAGCCGGGCCGCTTCGTGGGGGCCGACCAGGAAGCCGCCTTGGCGCTGTTCCGTGAAGGCATTGTAAATGATTACGTGCTCGAGCACCGCCCGGAGCTCGTTGCCGAGTTCGGTATGCCCGCCTGAGGCGGGCCGCCGGAAGTTTTTCGCTTGCGGTGCAGCAAACGGCCGCAACAAAAGCAATCGCCTGATGCCGTGCCGGGCCCAAGTAGAGCAATTGCGACCGATTATTCCGGCAGATTTGCGGCTGCCTGCATGCTCGGCGCATCAGTGCATCGTACTGTGCCGCGACCAGATTGAGCGAACCGCGCCGCCTTCTCCGGCAGCCGGCAGCGCGCTTGCTTCGGTCGCGGCACATTTCATGACCACCGAAACAGAATCACTCTACGCCCAGCTTCCTCGCAATCTTGCGCAATAGTTCGCGATCGCTGGCATCGAAACCAACCAGAAGCTGCGGGTAGAGATCCGTATTTCGAACCATGATGATCCCGCCCCAATCCTGGAAAAGTTCCTCATTGGGTTCTAGCGCCCGCATCGGGACAGGTACCTCAGGTTGATCGGCGCCGGGCACGTTGGTCATGCCCAAGCCTTTCGGCGGGATGTTGACCGTGGCCGCCTCTTCGCGGTCAAGCACCAGCGCATCCAGCTTGGGGCGGCCTTTTTCGTCAAACAGCAGCGCTCCGGTCTCCGGGTCCGTGGCCAGAGCGTATTCGTACACTATGCGCCGCGACGCACTCTTTTTGGCGTTGGGATCAAACCAGCTCTTCGGCTGGCGGTAGGGATTCCATTCCGGCGCCGGCTGCCCGGTGGCCTTCTCATAATCCTCGCGGGTGGCGTAAGTCGGAAACAGGTACAGGTTCGTAATGCTGTACTTTGGATAGGGTAGAGCAGGCAAGTTCAATGTCCTCCGCTCCCAGCGTAGGAGGAAGCGCAGCCTGCGGCCCGGCCTTTAGAACTGGAAGTTATTGATTAATAGCGAGAAATTATTTTCGCCCGCAGGTGAACCGGGGAGGCGCGCCCCCGAGGAGCGCGCCTCCGCTTTAATTTACTCAAGCCGCGGGATGGCCGAGTAATAACGCAACAGCGACGGGCTGCCGTCCGGGTTGGCAATGGCGATGGCTAGCGACCTGTCGACCCCCGGCGTCGTGTCCGCCGGAACCTCAAAGGTCACCACATACACGCCCACCACCCCCGGCAAGGTTTCGGCCGAAACCACGCGTACGCCACCGTGATTGACCGCAACCACCAGAGGCGCCAGCACTCGCTGGTTCGGCACGCCGACCGAGTTGGTCGCCAGCGCCGGGCTGGTCTGCCCCAACCCGCCTACGATCATCCGGAGCTGCGTCCCGCGCTGCGCCGGGCTGTCGTAGGTAACAGGCGTTCCGTCCAGGCGCATCAGCAGCGCGTAACGCTGGCCGCTCGGCCCAATAGCCTCAAAAATGCCCGGCTGGTAAGACTTCACTTCCACATCCGTAACCGTGGTCGATACGCCGTTGACCGTAACGGTAACGGCCACCGTGCCGCCCGCCGCCAGCTCAAACGGTGCCTGCACCACCACAAATTCCTGGCCGTTGATGTTGTTCACGTGGTAGATCGGAGCGCGGTGGCTTCCGAAGCGGACCTGGACTCCGGCCAGCTCGGTCGGCAGCGAACCGAACAGGAAGCCGTTGTTGGCCACGACCGACCCTTGTACGTTGGGCGCAATGCGCTGGCCGTAAATCACAATGATCCCGCCCGGGCTGACTCCCGGATCGCCGCTGATTGCATTGCGTATGTTCTGCCGCTCAACGACCGGACCCGGAGGAACCACCGTCAGGTTATAGGTGACCGTGAAGGTGAACGCGGCAGCCTGGACGGTCACCGGCCCGGCGCTTGCACCCGCCCTGACCGTAGTCGACGCGCGGCCATCCGAGCCGGTTGTGGCCGTGGCGCTTCCGAGCGTAGCCGATCCGCCGGTGACAGTAAACGTTACAACTGCGCCGGAAACCGGCTCCCCGGCGTCATTGCGCAATTCAACCACCAACGGTGCGGCGAAATTCTCCCCGGTCACCGCCGACTGTCCATCTCCCTGCACCTTGTTGATGGAGGCCACCGGAAGCGTCACGGTCAGGTTGAAGTTCACGCTCAAAGCTCCGCTAGAGGCCCGGATTACAACCGCCCCGGCCGTCGACCCGGCCGTAACCGTAGTTGACGCCCGGCCGTCGGCGCCGGTAGTGGCTGTTGCAGTGGCCACAGTCGCCGGGCCGCTCACCACGGTAAAGGTCACCACGGCTCCGCTTACGGGCTGGCCGGCTCCGTCGCGAGCTTCGACCACGAGCGGCCGGGCAAAATCTTGGTTCAGACGCGCACTTTGCCCGTCGCCGCTAACCGCCACCAGTGAGGACACCGGGATAATCACGTTCAGGTTAAAGAGCGCTTCGGCATTGCCGGCCCGCAGGCGAATCTGCGCCGCTCCGCCGATCGAGCCCAAGCGCACCTGAGCCTGAGCACGGCCTTGACTGTCGGTTACCGAACTCGAGCTCACTATCGATACCCGGCCCGGAGTAACCACTTCCCAGCTCACCGGTTCTCCGGCCAGCAAATGCCCAAACTGGTCGGCAATCTGAGCAGCGAGCGGAGTCGTCAGCAGAGTGTTGGGGCTGCCGCTCTGATTGTTGCCCCCGAGTATCGTTATTACCGCCGGCGGTCCCGGCAGGATTTTGATGAAGACCTGATACTCGGTCCCGGCGTCACGCCCACCACCACCTACCAGGGCGCGTATGGGAACCGGGCCGCCTATGACGCCGCTCAATTTCACGTCGCAGGAAGCTACGCCTGTAGCATCGCTCAGCGCCGTATTGCCCTCACCTACGCAGATGGCCGTCGGGTTCGTCTCCGCATCCAGGTCTGATACCAATTCCACGCCGACGTTGGGTATGCCGTGCCCCGTCATCGTGCCGCCGGTAGCCTTGGCCGACACCTTTATGGCTCCAGGCAGCGTTTCGCCGGCCCGACCCTCGATAATCTCGCCAAGCCCCGGCGCAAGCAAGTTGTAGGTGGGTTTCGCCCATACGCCAGGGATTATCTCAGGAATGGTGGTGACCACGAAAACCACCGGATCAAAGCCCTCCACCGAAGCCGATACCTCGGAGGTAACCCAGGAGGTTATCGGCGGCACAATAACCGGGCCATTGTAGGTGGTCTCGGCAATGCCGTCCAGGTTGGTCTTGCTCGAGGAGGGAGAAAGCGAACCTTGTCCGGATGTTATAGCCCAACTTACAGTGGCGTCAGGAATCGGTCTTCCAGCCGGATCAGTAAGCCGTACTCTTAATTTCGAAGGGGTAGGAAAACCTCGCGGCACCACCTGTCCGTTGCCGGAGTACATCACTAAACCTCCGGTCTGCGCTCCGCCGCCGCCAACCACATTGACGGTAAAGTTAATCGGGCTCGCCAGTCCCTCAACCGTGGCGTTCACGATGACCGCGCCCGCACCGGGCGGAACGGTAGCGCGCGTAAGAGCAACTCCGTCCAGATTGGTGGCCATCTCGGCCGGCTCAAACGTCACGCCGGCAGTGGTGCTGCTAAATCTCACCGTGCGGCCGAACACCGGCAGTCCGTTTGCATCCCACAACTTTAGAATCAGCGGTTGCGTCGTGGAACCGCCGACCACCGATTGGTTGTCGTTGAAGCGCCGGAAACCATCGGCAGCCGGCGCATTGGTGCTGGCGGCCCCGGCTAGCACCAGCCTTCCGGAAGGAACCGGCAAGGTCTGCTCTTCAGTAACCTGGGTTGAGAGCCGCCCGCGGGTAAGGCTGGTTCCGGTAGCGACAAAAATGTATCGGGCAGAGGGCAATTCACGGGAGACAGCCAAGGCTCTCACGTCCGTTTTTCCGGCCAGGAAAAACCCATAGGTCCTCGCCTCGAGCGGGCTTATGGTTACTCTCACCAGTTGCCTGGTTGAAATGGAGACCCCGAAAAAGGTGTTGTTATCCACGGCCGCCAGTTGCTCCAACACCAGCTCGGGCACGCTCCCCGTGCGCGGCACAACGCCCGCCAACTGGCGGTTGGCCAGGTCCACAAGAAACGCCAGACCCGTGGCCACGAAAGCTCCGCCGTTCGGCAGCAGCGCATATCTGCCGTCCTCAGTAAAGGCCGCTTTGCCCGGCAACCCGTTGAGCGCAATCTGCGCTCGGGCCTGATTGGTGACGGGATCGATTTCGTACAGGACGTTGGTAGCCGATACATACACAATGCCGGAGGGTGAAACCGAAATGGCTGTGGGCGAGCCGGCCAGATCGAGCGAATCAATTATCAAATTATTGGCAACGTCATAGCGCGTCAGGCGCGCCGAGTCGGAACTGAGGATAAAGGCCGTCTTCGAATCCAGACTGAAAGCAACATCATTTGGGTTCAGTCCGACGTTGGGCGCGGGCGAGGGAGTGATTTCAACGTCATTGTCCGAAGTCACATCAAATACCCTAGCGACGCCTGCCAGCACAAACAGGCGCCGGCCGTCGGGGCTCAGAGCAGCGGCTCGCGGCGCCGTCCCCAGATCCACCCTCTTCAGCACGCTGGTGAAAGTGCTGTTCAGCACCAGGATGGAATCGGTGGCGCTTTGGGAAATGACGTAGTAGCGCGAGCCGTCCGGACGCGCCAGTACGGTCAACACACCGGGCGGCACAGTTACCGTTCGCACTGCCTGGAACGGATCTTCCGTAAATACCGGCATGCTGTAGTCATAAGCATTAGCGGGCAGAGCAAAAACGTTGCCGGCCAAAGCCAATGTTCCGCTCATTGACAGCAGCAGGCATGCTATCGCAATTACCTTCGGAATCTTCATGAAAACCTCGGCTTAAACTGGATTTTTGCACAAAAAGCTCAACCTGAGCCGTTTGGACGCGGGCGGGCAAATCTGATTCTATCACGACTTCCATCAACGGGAAATAACTCTTTAAAGCTTGTAGCAGCAAATAAAAAGAGCGGGAGGTGTTTCCTCCCGCTCCAAGTAATCAGGTCTTCAGCAGGCTAATTGCCGAGCTGCTCGCCGGTGTTGGCGCCACTGGCGGTGCTGGAGTGCTCAGGCTTCCTGCTGCCGGCCGATGTGCCACGATCCGGCACAACCAGCGCCAGGTAGCCCTGCGCCAGCTTGGAGGCGCCCACGTCGCTGATGAAGGCATAGCCGTGCGCGAACTGGAAGTCGCAGATCGCGAAGACGTAGCCCTGGAACAGCGGCGCCACGCAGTTACCCGCGGAGCAGGCGGTCATCGTGCCGTTGTAGTTGAAAACGCCGCCGCCGCCGGAGAGCATCATCGCAAAGTGCGAGCCGGCGCTGATCGCAGGCGTGGTCTGAGAGGTCGGACCTGTGCTGCCGTTGGTGTTGCCGTAGTAGTACAGCGTGCAGGCACCGCTCTGGTTGGTGGTGCCCAGCGGATCGCGGCTCGTGTTGGAGATCGCGATGCCGGTGTCAAAGCCCGCCTGGTTGGTCACGTACGGGAACAGCAGGATCGTCCGGCAAGGCCCGATTGTCATGATCGTCGAATCGGAGGCAGTATCCACGAAGCGAGGCTCATAAGCGGACGAGCTGCTGGTTGTAACTGTCGAAATCGGCGCCAGGTTGCCGTTGGCCGTAGCCGTACCGAGCGGTCCGGGGATACTGTAGCTGGCGCTCACCGTCACGGTCACGGTCTCCTGAGTGGAGTAGCTCAGTGCAGGAACCGTCACGACTTCGTAAACCACCAGCCCGCTGGAGGGAACATTTACCGAGCCAGTGCCAGTGGTAACCGTACCGCCGCCGCCGTCGGCATCAGGTGAATCAACCAGTTGCACAACCATGCCGCTGCTGGTCGTCACCTGCTTCGGCACGGACAGCGTCACGCCGCTAGGCACATTCTTGAAGCGGGCCATTAGACGGGTTCCGTAATTGGCCTGCCCGGGCACCGTCGTGTTGGCCGCCAGCGTCCCGGTGATCAACAGGGAGCCAGGGTTGAAGCCGGACTCGGTCAAGTATGCGCCACCGGGAGTGTTGTCTTCCGTTGCCGCATCGCCTTTACGCTTGAAGGCCGAGGCGAAGCCCTCGGTGAACTTCAGCGCCATCGTGGCTGATGGAGTCTCGCAGTTCTTATAGCCCTGCGAGGTCACAGCAAACGACATGCCCGGACGGGTGTCGGCCACGCGCAGCACGGCGTTATCGACCGGAACCGAGGTCGGGCTGACGATGTTCACCGTGGCGAAGATCGTTCCGAAGCTGCCGGCGCCCTGGGCGTTGCCCCGGACGTTGGTCAGACGGATGATCTTGTAGGGGTTGCTGGAGGGAGCCGCCAGCCAGACACCAGCCCACTCGATTTCGTCGTCCGAAATCCGGGAGGCCTGGTAAAGGTTCTGAATGTAAGGCGGAGCGCTGGTGCCCGGTCCGTAAAACTTCAATCCGGTTGCCGTCAAGCCCTCATCCAGAACCAGCAGCGCTTCATTTGTCGGGCTGGACTCCATGTCACTGGTAATGTTTTGGGTCAGCCGCAGCCGGATGTTCGCCAGGATACCGCCCGAGGGGACATCACCGCTGCACAGCAGAAGGACATCGCCCATCATCTCGGCGAGCCCCTCCGAGCGAACCAGCGTCGGTACGGCAGTTGCTCTGCACGAATAGGGATCAGCGCTGGCCACGGTGGTGAACAGCAAGGCCCCCGCGACGAGCGCCAACAACAACTTACGAAAATCTGCCATTTCTTTCTCCTTGTGAGATTCGAATTTGAATTGATGAGAGTGCTCTTTCAACCTGAGCCTCATTCAGCTTTCTTCTTAAATTGAACTCTTGTGCCCTTTTTCCACTGCCGGTTGCGTCTCAACTGCTGAACCATGCCGCCCCGGCAGGGAGCAATCTCATTCCGGAGCCCGACTTTTAACAAACGAACAATCGTGCTCGCGGGGCCTAATTGCATAAATGCCGCTATGCCCATCGGACGCGGACAAATCATTCATAACATTGACGGCACACGAAAGTCAAGGGAAAAGTATTTAAAATCCCCTTGCGCCTCTCCCGCACCGTCCAGACTGCTCACCGTGCGCAATTACAACACGAAACCCGTCCCCAAGTCAACTCTCCGAAAGCCAGTGGCCGCATCTTTTCATCCGGCGGGCGCCGAGCTGAGCTGAACGGCGCCCCCCCTTCATTCTTCGACAATTTTGGCCAAACGCTTGAGTTTGGATTTGATTTCCTCGCTGGCTTCGGCAATGGAGTTGGTATCGTAGATGACGCGAGGAGTCATGAAGATGACCAGCTCGGTCCGCTCCTTGCTGGTCGAACGCGCCCCGAAAGCCATACCCAGTACGGGGATTCGGCTCAGAAAAGGAATGCCGGCGGTGCTGGTGGTATCAGATTCCTTGATGATGCCGCCGATGGCGATGGTGTCGCCGTCCTGCACGGTGACCTGGGTCCTGACGTTACGGGTAGAAAAGGAGGGCGACTGAATTGCGGCGCTTGCCGCCGGCGCAATCGGGGTACTTACTTCCTGGTTGATCACCATGGTCACGATGCCGCTCGGATTGACGCGCGCCGTTATGTCGAGCGTTACGCCGCTTGAGCGGTTTGAGATGGTGTTGGCGAAAAGCGAGCTGCCGCCGGCTTGAGCGCCGGTCAAAGCCTGCGAGGAGAGCACCGGCACTTCCTGCCCCACGTTGATGACGGCGGGGATGCTGTCGGTGGCGATGACCACCGGCGCCGAGATTACTTTTGTCTTACGGTTATCTTCACTGGCACTTAAAATGGCCAGTAACTCGCGGCTTCGCCCGACCAGCGTCCCGGCCGTAAGTATGCCGCCAGCACTATCGATGGCGGCCTGAGCCGTGCGTGTGGAAAGCTTATCAAGCGGCGCGCCTGCGCCTAAATCATTTGTACCCCGGCGCTGCAAAAAGGCCGAAACGCCGCCGGCGAATGCTCCGGTAAGCGTGACCTCATAAATCTTGGCTTCGATAAGCACCTGCCGCGGCGGCACATCCAGATCGCGTAGCAATCTCAGGATCTTTTCGTATTCGGCCGGAGTGGCTTGAATCAACAATGTGTTGTCCATAGGATTAGGAACCACCCGGGGCATGCCTTCAGGTATCGCATAACCTCCAAAGCCGGCCCCCAGGTAGTAACCGGTCATATCGAAAGGCGAGGTGGGAGCAGCGGGCGTCTGGGGGGTCTGGGCCGTGCTGCCGGAGGTCGCTTGCTGAGCTGCGGTCGACTGTGCGCCCGTTCGGCGCCGCAGTGCTCCGGCTGAGGGATACCCCAGCCCGCCGTAGCCGCCCACGCCCGGATAGAGGCCGCCCATCGGGCCATAAGGGCTGTAGCCCATACCGCCGTAGCCCATGCTCATATAGTGGCCGTAGTCGCCCCCGTAGCCTCCGAAGCCGTAGAGCCCCAGATACAACTGCATGATCGAACTTGCCAGCACCTGAGCTTCGCCGTATTTGACGCGGTATACATAATTGTTGACCGAACCCGCCACCACCTGGACCGGCACGTCCAGCTTCTTTATCCACTGGTCGACTTCCTCAAAAACTCCGGGATTGGGCGCCACGGCCATGACGCTGCTGATGCGCTCGAGCGGAATGAATCTAATGGCGCTCGACTTTTCGCCCAGGGCCATCGAACGGAACACGGTTTCCAGCTCTTTGGCGATGTCGGAGGGGCTGCCGTTTTTAACTTCAAACAGCCGCACCCGCTGGCGGGCCAGCGCATCGCTGTCAAACAGGGCAATCAACTCCATGGTGCGCCGCATATTGCGGTTGTTGTCCAGAATCAACAGTAAGTTGGCCGCGTCGTAGGTGATCATGGTGGCGCCTTCGCCCACGAACTTTTCGAGCAACTTTGAAAGTTCGCTCACGGTGGCGTACTTAAGAAAGATCAGATTGAGCGAAACCCGTTCGTCGGCGGGGATTTCGCGGGTCTCCAGTTGCGGGCTGAGCGGCAGCCGCACGGCATCAGCCATCGGAACTATGCGGTAGATGTCGCCCACCTGAACCATGGTTGCGCCGTTTACCCGCAGTATCATTTCCAGCAGCGAACGCGGATCAACCTCACGCAACTCGCCGTAGGTTTTCACCGTTACGGCGCCTTTCAGGCGCTGGTCCAATATGTAGTTGATCCTGAGCTGTCGGGCCAGGATATCGATCACCTCAACCAGCGAGGCGTTTTCAACTTGCAAGATGGAACGGCCGGAGGCCGACTGAGTAAGCGTCGCCTGCGGGGCCGCCGCCTCTGCCGCCGCAACCGCACCTTGAGGAGCTTGCGCCGAGGCAAGCCCAATGAAAAGCAGCAGGGCGATAACAACGCCAGTCCCGTATCTCATGCTCACTTTCTACCTCCCTTTACTTCTTTGGCGGATCCTTGGCCTGCCGGCGGCTGCGTTCGCGCTCAAGCACGGCCTGCTCGGTTTCGTCCAGCTCATTTCGTTTGCGCGTCCACTTGGCCACGCCGAAAGGAGTTTTTCTTTCAAAGCGCACTAGGTCGCCCTCTTCAAAAGCCCGCATGTCGGCCGGGGCTTCGGCCTTTTTCTTCTCTTCGGCTTTTTTCTCATAGCGGGCGGTGCCGAAAGGCGTGCGTTTGGAGACAGCCTGGCCGTCCTTGGAGTTTTCGCGGACGGTGGTTTTAGACTTCTCTTCGGCTGGGCCTTTGGCCTGATCGGCAGCCGTCAAGGCCAATCCGAATCCAATAAAGCAAATTGCCACAATTCTCATAAACAGCCTCTCATTTGACCGGCTCCCAGTGGCAAGCCGAGCCGAACGGCGTCCGAGTTACCACCTTGCGGTAACCGTCGCGGACTGTGCCGGGGGGTGAGGTATCCCCAGGCACGCAAGAGCGCAGCTCGCCCGTGACCGGTTCACCGGGTCCCTTCTCCTGAACTGCGCTCACCGACTCTACGTTCGGCCGGGCAGGCTCAGCCGCAGCCGCAGTCGGCGCCGGAGCGGCAGCCTGAGTTTCCGGCGCCTTTGCTTTCAGCTCTTCAAGTTTTTTACGAAACGTCTGTCCTTCCCAGGAAAAGACGACCTCGTCTTCGCCCACCGCCGCGATGGTGAACTCGCCGATCTTGTCGCCGGCGCTGTAACCCCGCCCCGCCTGGCCCGGCTTTTCGCTTAGAATCACCACCGGCGGGCCACCCAGACTCATAATCCCGTAAGCTTGCGGAAAGGGGGGCATGGGCTTTTTGGGCTCTTCTTCGATCACCACTTCCGGATTGCGATCCTCGGCGAACAGCATCTTCAGCGCCACGTCTTTGAAGGCGGCCGCACGCGGCGGCTCGGGCGTGGGCAGAGGTTCCAGAGGCAGCGGCTGAGGCGCTGCGCCGGTCGGCCTCAGCACTTTGGCTTCTTGCAGCCGGCCCTGCTGCCAGCGTAAACGCAACTGCCAGGCCGCGGCCAGAGCCAGGGCCAGCAATATCAGGTTCAGCGCCCAGATGCGGCGGCTCATAACAAACCTGCTCCTTTTTTCTGCTCGGGAATCAGCTTGCGCGGCACAACGCCCGCCAGGGTGAGCCGCACATTAAGGGTTTTCTCCTTGCGGTTGCCCTGGCCGATCCGCATTGCACTTACCGAGAGCAGCTCGGGCTGCGCCGCCACATCGGCCAGCAAGTTAACCAATTGCTCAATGCGGCACTCGAAACTCACCGGCAAAAGCACCTCGCCGTAATCGTCGTTGAGGGGCCGCGCCTGTCCGGCCTCTATGTTGCGCAGCTCGATGGGCGGCGACTGCGCCGACAGCACCCGCCGCGCAATCTGGGCCAGTTGCGCCTGCGCCTGGGGCAGGGTCTCCGCTTGCAATAAACCTTTTTCGCTGTTGGCCAGCTCGTCAGCCGCTTTCTTGAACGCTTCCTCTCGGCTGGGGAGCCCGGCGGCCGCCCGGCGAACACGCTCGAGCTGCTTCTGCAATGCGACAGCCGATTCGCCGGCCTCTACCGCCCGCGCCACCTGGCGAGTTCGCACATACAGCTCGATGGAAGCCAGTACTAGCAAGGCGGCTGCCAGCAGCGCCAGGGCACGACGCTCACGCGGTTGCAGCTTCATTGCTCACGCACCTCCTCGCCGAGCGCCGCTTGCCGAAATTTGCCTGTTCCCCGATGGAGAGATCACTCAAAAACCTCCTCGCGAAAGGTGCGTATGCGGAAAGTTTCCTGCTTTCCGGCTTTGCCTATGGCGCCTACAAACTCCGAATCACGAAACAGAGGCGAGCTGTCTAGCAGCTTCAAAAGCGGCGCTGCCTGTTCAGCCTGCCCGCTGAGGGTGATGGTTCGATCGTCCATTTCCAGCGAGTTAAGCCAAGCGGGCGGTTCAAGCAACGTAGTTATGGCCTCCAGGCATTCCAGGCTGGCGCGGGTTCTTCCGTGAAACCGGTACAGAAAGCGAATGCGTGCGCGTGCGCGCTCGATGGCTTTTTCAGTCTCAGCGGCTTTGCGGGCGGCTGGTTCGTAGCGCGCGATTTCAGCCCTGAGCAATTCCATTCGGTGCCGCTCTTCGTAACGCCCGTAGGCGCCAAGCGCCGTAACCAGAACCAGCGCAGCCGTGCCCAGCGCCGCGGTGGGAATGAATCTCCAGCGCGAGCCAGCGCTTCTGAACTCGGCCGGCAACATATTGACCCTAAGCGCCGGCCAGGGGCAAGCGCCGGCCAGCGCTGCGGCGTAGGAGAGCGCCGAAGCCGCCGGATCGAAATCAGCCGGCGCAACCGCAGGCGGGAGTAACTGCTCCAGGCGGTACACCTGCGAGTCCGATTCCAGCCTCAGCTCCGCGGCGGCCAGCGCCGTGGCTCGCTCCGGCGCTTCGCCGAGGAGCGCCGAAAAAACCGGCCGGGCCGGGCTTTCACCGTAAGCCTCCGGCTCCGGGCCGCCTCCAATTGCCAGAAAAGCGCCCTCAGGCCGCGTATCCAGAAGCCTTACGGCCGAGTAAAGCGCCACCGGCGAGATGGAGAATGTGGCCACCTTTATGCCGGCTTCAAGAAACAAACGCGTGTGCCGCTCGATGACCTCCCGGCGCACGATCGCCGTCAGAACCGCGCTCGAGGCAGGAACCGGCGTCCAGCCATAATCGACCTCTTCTTCTCCGTAAGGATGGAACGAATCGATTTGCAGGGCCACGGCCGAAGCTAGGTCCTGTTTTTCGACGCCGGGCAGATCGAGCAGCCGCACGATCACCTCCCGGCGCGGCAGCAGAACTGTCGCCGCCAGATAATTCAGGTGCAGGCGGCGCGTAAAATCGGCATACTCGGCGCCCCATTCTGCTGCGGGCCGTTCTTTAAAACCCGCTATTTTCAACCAACCTAGAACTTTCGCCCGGCCCGGCCGGAGGCGTACAGCCGTCACCTCCAGATCATGCTCAAGCACCCGTATGCCTATGCCGGTCCCGAGCGCCGCCAGTCGACGGATGTTCACATTTCCTCCTTAGGCCAGGGACGTTCGTACCAGCGCAATACTTGGAAGCCGGCGCCCCCCGCTACGCTGCGGAAAGTAACTGTTGCGCCCACCGTTCGGACCGCCGTCGAAAGCCTCCCGTCGGGCATCCTCAATCGCGCCGTTGAACGTAGCAAATAAATGGAACCTCCACCCACTCCCAGCCGTGCTAGAATCTCACCCGGAACTCCCATCCGCCGAAGCCCTTCCAAATCACGCAACGGTTCCAGTCGCCGCGCCTGCTCGATGAATTCGATTGCGGAGGAGTTAAGACCGAGGGCCGCCAGAACGGGCGCTGGAGCGGTGTTCACGTCCACCCGGCTGGCTCCGCCACGCGTCGTGACGCAATCGGCCAGTCCCAGGCGCGGGCGCAGCACGCCCGCCGCGTCCGGGGCTGCCGAGCCGTAGAAGATTTCCGGAGTCATGCCTTTTAAAAGCAACAATTCCTCCGTCTCCCTGAAAGACGCATGCCGCGCCAGAAAAGACGGATTAAGCGAAAGATAGTAACGGTCAAATTCCGTGGGTTCGCCCCCCGGAGCTGGCGTTCGCCAGTCGAGTATGGCGCGGGTGATTTCGATCGCCCGCTCGTTCTCTACGCCAAGCGCCTCAAGCAACCGTAGGATCTCCTCCGGAGCAGCTCGGTTCACGTTAAGGCGGCTGGCGTCGGTTTCAATGCTGACGTCGGCTTCTCCGGCGGGGAAGCTGAAATGCAGCCGGGAGGTGCGCGCCGAAAAGTAGCGCGAGGAACCGTCGGGAAGCTGGTAGCGCGGACCCCATTCCATATAGATCAACGTGCGCTCCAGGGCGCCTGCGGCCAGATAGTATGCCCGTGTGCCTTCCAGCGCCCAGTCGGCCCGCTCGATTTCTCCCCGCACGGTGGAGGCCAGCGAAAAGGCGATCATGCCGAGAGCCGCCGACAGCCACAGCACGGCCACCAGAGCGCCGCCCCTGGCGCCTTTTCCGGATCTTGAAGGCGCTATCTGCATCGTCACCCTTCCGGCGGCGCCGTCACCCGCACCGGCGCTGTGATTGAAAGTGGCGGAAGCCGGACGGCGTCGACTTCAAGCGGCGCCAGCTCAATTCGAACCGCGCGCGGCCAGCGAGGCAAAATCCACCGATCCACCCACTCGGACGGTTGTTGGGGCCCGGGCGGCGTGAGGTAGGAAAAATGCGCAGCCGCCAGCCGGTCGGCCAGCACAAAGGAAGACGGTCCGGCTGCTATGGGCCGGAAAAACGGGACCTGAAGGCCGAGGGTTTCATCGAACACGGTTCCCAGGCAGAAAACCCCCGCCGAAAGCGGCCCGGTATAAAGGTGCTCGTTGACGATCAGCCGTACCCCCCGGCCGGCTTCGCCGCCGATGATCTGAAACTCCAATATTCGGGGATAGCCGCGCCAGCCTTCACCGAGCGAATAGGCTGAGACGAAGCGCATGGAAAACGGGCCGCCTTCAAAAAATGGCAGCTGCGCGCCTGGCTGGCCTTCGACCTGGCTCTGACATTGCGCCACCACCGGCATAAATCCTGCGATTTGCTGTTCAATTATGCGGGCCGTGCCGGCCAGACGCCGGTTGTCGGTGAGGCGGGAATTGGCGCGCTCCATGGCGTTGGCGCCCGTGTGCAAAGCCGTAAGTATACCCGCCATCAATAAGCCCAGCAAAGACACAGCCACCAGCAGCTCGATCAGCGTAACGCCCCGGCGGCTCCTCACGGCGCGCTCCCCCCCGCCGCCGGCGGCAGCGGCGCCATGCCGCGGCGGTAAGCCTCAAGCTGCAAGGTTCGCCTGCGCGGTCCGCTTTGCCACCAGAGTTCGAGCTCGATGCGGTCGAGCACCGGCATGCCCGGCTGCACATCAGGCGGTTCTTCAAAGCGGGTGAGCTTGGCGCGCCAGCCGCCTTCGATTCCCGTGCCGGCAGAATCGAACCGGCCCTCCCTGCTCTGGTCGTAGGCCAGTGTATCATCCACCAGCAGTGCATCCATGATGCGCCGCGCCAGCATCGCCACCCGGTCCTGCTCGATGACGCGCGCGCCGTTCCGCATCGAGGTGGAAATATTGGAAAGCAACCCTACCACGGCGATGCCCATGATGGCGGTAGCCACCAGCAGCTCAAGCAATGTGAAGCCGCGTTTCATGGCCCGGGAATTCTCGTCACCACCGGCGCTCCAGTCACCGGATCGAGCGCCACTTGGCGCCGGGCGCCTTTGGCGTTTTCCAGCTCGATGACGAGGCGCGGAACCGCGCCGCCCGGATAAAAGTAGAAGCGGCGCAGCCGATCCTCCTGCCAGGCGGTTTCCGGGTAAACCGCCGCAACTCGGACGCCATGCGCCAGCTCCAGCCGCCGCTCAAAACGGGCGCCCACACCACGCAACACCAACAATCCTTGTTCGCCGTCTACGGTCAACTCCAACGGCTCTTCGCGCCGCTCAGCCCGGTTCACCGCGCCGCTGAGGAAACCGGCGACCGAGTCGGCGGCGGTAGCCAGGCGCAATCCCTCCAACCCGCTTGAAACCGAGGGATAACTGACAGCAGCCAGCAAGCCGATCAAGGTCACCACCAGCAACATTTCGATCAGCGTGACCCCGCGCTGGCTGGCTGAGCCCGTAGTTGGCCCGCACCGGCGGCCTTGTGTCAAATCCGGCCTCATTGCCAACTGGTTATGTCGGCGTTGACCCCCTCGCCGCCAGGTTTTCCATCGGCCCCGTAGGAGATTATTTCCGGATCATCTCCGTGTTCGCCCGGATAGCGGTAAATATAAGGCCTTCCCCACGGGTCTGGAGGAATTTCTTTTTCCAGGTACGGGCCGCTCCATTGGGTCAGACCGGAGGGGCGCACCCGTAGAGCCTGTAGGCCCTGCTCGGTAGAAGGGAAAGTGCCAACGTCCATCTTGTATGTGTTCAACGCGCTCATGAAGCTGGATATTTGCGCCTTGGCCGCCGTCACTCGGGCTTTGTCGGCCTGCGGCCACAGCCGCATCCCGACGTAGGCGGCAAAAAGCGCGATTATGGTGACCACCACCAGCATTTCAATCAGCGTCACGCCGGCTTGTCTGCTACGTTTGCGTTTATTCATAGCTACACCGCCACCTCGTTAATGCTCGTAATTGCAAGCAGCATGCTTAGAATCAGGGCGCCGACCAGCACGCCCATTACCAGGATAATCAGCGGCTCAAACAACGAGGTCAGCCGCCGTATGGCCGCTCGTGTTTCGCTTTCGTAGATTTCGGCCATGCGCGTGAACATTTCATCCAGCCGCCCGGTCTCCTCGCCCACCGTGAGCAGGTGCGCCGCCAGCGGCGGGAACTGGCCCGTACGCCCAAGCGGCCCGGCGATGCCCTCGCCGCGTTTGACGCCGCGAGCCACCGCTTCCAGTGATCCGGCTATGCGGCGGTTGTTCAGCGTGGCCCCGGCTATCCCGATGGCTTCTACCAGAGCCACGCCGTTGGCCACCAGCGTGGCCATGGCGCGCGCAAAACGAGCTGTTTCGGCTTTGCGTAGCGCCTCGCCCAGCACGGGCACCCGCAGCCGCCAGCTATCCCACCACAGCCGCCCGACTCCGGTTCGTACGTAGCCGTGCAGTCCCGCCACCAGCGCCGCAACGGCCGCCGCGAGCGCCCAGCCGTAATGCCGGAGCCAGTCGCTGGCCGCCAGCATGATCCGCGTGGGCGTGGGGATGGCCATGTGCGACTGCTCGAAAACCGCGGCGAAGCGCGGCGCCACAAAGTTCATAAGAATCAGAATTGACGCCAATCCCACCAGCGACAGCAGCGCCGGATAGATCATGGCCGAGATTAGGAAGCTACGCAACTCGTCGCGCGAAGTCTCAAACTCGGCCAGCCTCTCAAAGACCGCCGCCAGCGCCCCGCTGGCTTCTCCGGCGCGCACCATGCTCCGATAAAGCTCGGGGAAGTACTCCGGGTGTTCGCCGAGGCTGTCTGCCAGCGAGTTACCGCCCTTTATGGCACGCAGCACGTCCTGGACAACTGCTCGGAAGGCCGGCCGTTCGCTCAGCTCGGCCGTGATCGCCAGCGAGCGGTCCAGCGGCACTCCGGCTTTAAGCAGCGTGGCGAGCTCCTGAGTGAAATAAAGCACGTCACGGCGGCGCCCCGGCCTGAAAGCCGGCAGGCGCAACTGCCGGTTGTCGCGGGGACCGGCTCCCACGTATACCGGAATCAAGCCCTGGCGTCGCAACTCAGCCGCTATGGCTTTCTCCGTTTCGCCCTGAAGCCGTCCTGTGCGTAGCTTTCCGTCGGCGGCTACCGCTTTGAAGTAGAAACTCGCCATCAAAACTCCTGCGTGACTCGGATGACTTCGGCTGCCGTAGTAATGCCTGCCTTGACCTTCTGCCAGCCGTCCTCGCGCAGGGTCCGCATGCCGTACTGGCGAGCGGCAGCCGCCAGTTGCGCCGCGTCGGCATTGCGCATGATCAGCTCGCGCAGCGCCTGATTCATCTCCATCATTTCGAAAATCCCTATGCGTCCGGCGAAGCCGGTCCCGAAACAGAACTCGCACCCGGCGCCCCGCCAAGTTTCAATAAGTTCGCCTTCCGGCGTGGCCTTAACGCCGTCCGGCGTTTTGCAATGCGGACAGATAACGCGCACCAGCCGCTGCGCCAGAACGGCCACGAGCGAGCTGGTGAGAAGGTAGTTTTCGACTCCCATGTCCGTCAGTCGCGTAATGGCGCTCGGGGCGTCGTTGGTGTGCAAGGTCGAATAGACGAAGTGGCCGGTCAGCGCGGCGCGTATGGCGATGTCGGCCGTTTCGCGGTCGCGAATTTCACCGACCATGATGACGTCCGGATCCTGGCGCACTATGTGCCGCAGGCCGGCGGCGAAAGTCAGCCCGATCTGCGGGTTGACGTGTATCTGGTTGATTCCGTCCATCTGGTATTCGACCGGGTCCTCGATGGTGATGATCTTTTTGTCGGGCTGGTTGATGCGCTTCAGCGCCGCGTAGAGCGTGGTCGATTTGCCGCTGCCCGTCGGCCCGGTCACCAGAAAGATGCCGTGCGGTAGCGAGGTAAAGTACTCCATGCGCTTGAGCATGTGCTCGTCAAAGCCCAGGCGGCTGAGATCATAGAAATCGCCGGCCGAGCGGTCGAGCAGGCGCATGACCACGCTTTCGCCGTACAGCGTCGGAAGCGTGGAAACGCGCAGGTCCACCTCGCGCCCCAGAATCTTGATCTTGATGCGGCCGTCCTGGGGCAGCCGCCGCTCGGCGATATTCAGTTTGGCCATCAGTTTCACGCGCGAGATTATGGCGGCCTTCAGCTCGCGCGGCGGAGGGTCCTGGTTGTAGAGTACGCCGTCGATCCGGAAGCGGACGCGAAACTCTTTCTCAAAAGGCTCAATATGAATGTCGCTGGCGCGCTTTTCGACGGCTTGCGCGATCATGGCGTTGACCAGCCTTATAACCGGAGCTTCGCTGGCCATATCGCGCAAGTGTTCCAGATCCTCCGATCCTTCCCCCGTTTCGCCCGTAACTTCAGCAGTGCTTTTTTCTTGCTCGCCGTAATACTTGTCGATGGCGTCCAGAATCTCCTGCTCGGAGGCAAGAGCCGTCTCGACCGAAAGTCCCGTGGCGTTGCGCACCGCGGCGATGGTTTCAAAATCCAGAGGATCGGCCATGGCCACCGTTAGAGTAGAATCACGTACGGCCAGCGGTAAAAAACGGCATTGCCGCATAAAACGCGGCGGCAGAGTCTCGATTTCAGGCGAGGCGGGCGGAGGGCCTTCGATCGAGGCCAGCGGAACTCCAAGCTGCTCGGCCAGCGCCGCCAGCACGTCCCGCATTGAAACAAAGCCCAGATCCACCAGGATTTTGCCAATTTTGTCGCCGCGCTCGCGCTGTATTTCCAGAGCCCGCTCCAGCTCCTCCGCCGTGATCAGCCGCCTCTCGACGAGCATTTCTCCAAGCCGCATATTTCTTCAAAGCTCCTCGATGCGCACGGCGGCGTCCGCCGGCCCGCGCGTAAGCACCTGCTTGGGCGCCTGCATGATGATCTGCGAAGGCAATCCGGAGCGCTGCTCCCAGGAGTAGTAGAACAGCGTCACAGCAAAAACCACCTGTTCGCCTGGTGGCAGCCCGTCCAGCGAACTCGCCGCTTCCGCCATCATTTCGCGCATGTTTTTTTTGAGGATTTCCAGTTTCGCCAGCTTGCGTCGGTGGATCTTTTCAATGTCATCCTTAGTAATCGCCTGGCGGAAAGGAGTTACCGGCGGGGTCAAAATGAGACTCAATTCGGCGGTGAAAACCACCCCGTACCCGCCGAGATATACGGCGCGCGTATTTCCCAGCAGGTCGAAGGGATCGGCCTGCCCGGGCTGCGTGAAGCGGCCGTCAAACTTGGCTTCAAGCTGCGCCAGCGCCGCGCGCGGCACCCTGGAGCGGACCGGCTGCCCGCCGGAGGTGAACGCCATCAGCGCCAGCACTACCAAAGCAGGCAGTCTCATGGCCGGCCCTCCACCTCCAGGCTGGCGCGGTAGTAGAGATTGGCCCGCTTCTGCATCAGTTGTAAGCTCTCAATTACCGGCACCAGCTCCGCTTCCAGACGCCGGGCGACTTCTTGCTGGATGCGGGCCTCCATGGCCGCCAGCTCTCCGGTCGAAGGGCCCGCCGGACGCACCAGCCAGCCGTGGATGATAATGGCCGCCGCCAGCAACGCCGCCGAAGCAAAACCCAACCGCGGGCCGGAGCTCCATAACCTGCGCCAGAAGCCCGGCTCAAAGATTTTGTCCGAGACGAAGGCGATCCGATAGGGTATTTCCTCTTCGGGCAAATTTTTTACCGCGCTAACAGCCAGCCGCAATCTTCCGAGTTCCGTGCGGCAAGCCGGGCAGGCCTCCAGGTGAGCTTCGAGCTTCTCGCGGTCAGACTCGGCCAATTCGCCGAGCAGGTAATCCTTTAAATTCTCTTGAGGGCAACTCATCCCACACCTCGACGATCAATTGGAGCCAGAAACTCTTTCAGGGAATCCAAAGCAGAATAGACCCGGGATTTGACCGTAGAAATCGGACAGTCCAGCATTTCCGCAATCTCATCGAATTTGAAACCCTGGCAGATCTTAAGTTCCACCGCCTCGCGCTGTTCAACCGGCAGCGCCTCCAGCGCCGCCCGGACGGCCAGCGCCGTCTCCACCGGTTCTAGCGCCGGGCGCCAGGCGGGCGCTTCAGCAGACTCCAACTCAGGCGGCTTCCGCCGCAAATAGGAGAAAGCTTCATTGTGAGCAATGCGAAACAGCCAGCTTGAAAAACGGGCAGGGTCTTCCAGCCTGGCCAGGTTTTGGTAAGCCTTTAAAAAAACCTCCTGGCTTAGATCCATGGCGTCCTCCCGGTTGCCGACCAGTCTCACCAGATAGTTGAAGACACGTCTTTCCCACCGTGAAACAAGGACGTTGTAGGCTTCGATCCGGCCCTGTTTCGTTCTGGCTACCAGATCGGAGTCTTCCGCTTCCCGAAAGATCAAATCTCTGGCTCCTTAACAGAAGACGCCGAAACGGACCGAAAAGTCTGAGGCAGCATGGTTTAACTTACATCCCCCGGCCTCAGGCGGCGGCATGCCGGGACAGAGCCACTATTCGAGGCTGCACCAATCGCTCGAAGTCGCTGAAGCGCATGTAGATAACATCCCGGTGAGTGCCTGCATTGAAAGCGATCATTTCCTCCGAGCTCAACCCGGCGTCGACATACACCGGCATGCCGTACAGATTGCCGAACGGGGCCATGGCCCCAAGCTCGCAATCCGGGAATAAATCGTTCAATTCGCTTTCAGTGGCTAAGCGCAAACGCGCGACCCCCAACAAAGCCCGCAGGGCCTCTAGATCCAGCATGCTGTCGCCCGGCAGTACCGCCATCGCGTAACCGTTTTCGCTGGTGAAAACGACCGTTTTAGCGACTCGGTGCGCGGGGATATGCTCCAGGGCAGCCACTTCCCGGGCCGTGTAGGCCGTCGGATGACTGTGACGAGTATAGCTTATCCGGTTCTCATCGAGATAAGCCGTGATCTTTTCGAGCATCGGCATACCTGCCTCCTATGCGGCCCGGCGGGCCGCCCACATTGAACGGAGGAAGTCCATCCCCAGTTTAGTGCAAGTTTCGCTCTGGCGTAGCATGTTTCAGGAGATCCACCAGGCAACCCCCACCCCGCCGGCCTCGCCTCAGACGGCCGCGAGCGGAGCAGCAGTCGCATCAACGCATGTTTATGACAAAGTAAATTACATAGCCCCAACTGGCCAGTGCATGTAGGGCCAGTCTTTCAAGCGGTACGCCTTGCCCGAACGACAGCATGGCCGCCACCACACACCCCAGGAAGTATATCGTGCTATAGCTTAAGGACTCGATGCTCGAACTTTGCCTCATGGCTCCCGTCTCCTGCACAGAGCATTGCCGCCTCGCTTGGTGAGAGTGTACCATGAGGCTTAGTTGCATACCTATCCGGATTCAGTACGCTTCCTTTATTCACTCGGTAATGAGGGCCGGACCCTCAAGCTGGGGCTGGAACGAATTTCACTCCTGCTTGAAAGACTGGGCAACCCGCACCGGCGGCTCCGTTGCATCCACGTGGCCGGCACCAACGGCAAAGGCTCGGTATGCGCATTCATCGAGTCCGGACTGCGCGCAGCCGGCTTTCGAACCGGCCTTTTCACTTCACCCCACCTGGTGGAGCCGGTCGAGCGCATACAGATCGGCGGCCGCCCCGTAAGCCCTGAACATTTCGCCGAAGCATTCGAACAGGTTCACGCTGAAGCCGAGCGGTTACTGGCCGATGGCCTGCTCGACGGCCATCCTTCTTACTTTGAAACCGTAGCCGCCATGGCCTTCTGGCTGTTCGCACGCCTGTCGGTTGAATATGCCGTGGTGGAAGTCGGCTTGGGCGGGCGCCTGGACGCAACAAATGTGGTTACCCCAGAGCTTGCCGTCATCACCCCAGTCGACTACGACCACGAGTTTTACCTGGGCAAAAGCCTGGAAGCCATCGCCGCCGAAAAGGCCGGCATCATCAAGCCCGGTATTCCTTTGGTCATTAGCCCGCAAAGGTATGAGGTAGAGGCGTTGCTGGCCGGTTTCGCCGCTCGTGCCGGCGCGCCTTTGGTGCGGACTTCCGAGTGGCGAGCGGAAGATGTGCTGATTGACCAGCGGGGCAGCCGTTTTGTGGCCGCAGGGGCGCTGCGGCTGCCGATCCAGTGCCCGCTAGCAGGCGAACATCAAGTATCAAACGTTTTGACCGCCGTCGCCGCGCTCAATTTGGCGGGAGTTCGGCCGGAAGCTATTCAAGAGGGCATTCGCCGCGCACGCTGGCCGGGACGCCTGGAGTGGGTCTCGGAAAACCCTGCGATCTTGCTTGACGGAGCTCATAATCCTGCCGGCGCACGGGCGCTGGCCAACTATATCCGCCGATTCGGCGCCGGACGGCGCTTGCGACTGGTTTACGCAGCTATGCGGGACAAAGCCGTCGAAGAAGTAGCTTCCATATTGTTCCCTCTGGCCGAAGAGGTCATTCTGACTACGACCGGACAGCCGCGCGCCGTTCGCCCGGAGTACATCCGCGAGCTGGCCGGACGGCCCGACGCCGTCATCGCGCCCACCGTCGAGCAGGCAGTGCACCTGGCGCGCCAAAACGACCCGCAGAAATGGACAATCATAACCGGAAGTCTCTATCTGGTAGGCGCAGCCCGGGCTTTGCTCGTAAAATAATCGGCTTGTGTACCTTTTGCGCGCATTATTGTGGACCGATCCGCTGATCATCCTGGCGACTGCGGTTTTCGGTTCCGTCTCGCTGATCGTTTCCTTTTTCGACCGGAGCGGCGCCGCCGCCCACTGCGTAGCACGAGTCTGGTCCCGGCTTCTGCTGCGGATAAGCGGAGTGCGGGTGCAGGTCGAAGGGCTTGAGAATATTCCCCAGAGCGGGGGTTGTGTGATCGCCTCCAATCACCTTAGCTTCATGGACACTCCGGTCGTGCTGGCTCACATCCCTCTCCAGTTCCGCTTTTTAGCTAAGCAGAGTCTATATAAGGTGCCTTTTATCGGCGGCCATCTGCGCCGCGCGGGCCACATCCCCGTACCGCGTGAGGATGCTCGGGGTTCGCTTAGAGCCATGTCTGAAGCAGCTCGCATCATTCGGGAGCGCGGCGTTTCAGTGCTGATTTTCCCCGAAGGCGGGCGCTCTGAAGGGCAACTTCAGCAATTCAAGGAAGGCGCCGCCTATATTGCCATTAAGGCTCAAGTTCCGCTGGTCCCGGTGGCTATTGTAGGCACCCGCGAAATTTTGCCCATGGGCTCGATTCTGGTTCGGCCCGGTCGCGTAATGCTGCGCGTCGGCGAGCCCCTGCCGTCCGCAGGCCTCACTGTTCAGGACCGCGCCCGCCTGACCGCTGAGCTGCGCGAGCGCATAGCGGCAATCGTGCGATAATCAAGTTCCAACCCCGAGGCTCAGCCTGCTGTTATGCGGCTTCGCGCACAACAAGGAAAGCTCAAAGTGGAGCACAGCATTCTGGAGGGAGTCCGGCCAGTGCTGGAGCGCCTGCTCGCGGCTAATCCGGAAATACGCAGCATCGTTCCTGGCGTCATACGCCAGGTGCGCGACGCTCGCGGCCCGGTTCGCATAAGGGTAACCGTACCGACGGTCAACGGCTGGAAAGCCATCGCCTTGAGCGCCGGCGCGCGCCAGGAACTTTTTATCAGCACCGCCATCGGCAAACAGGAACTGGAGGAAGCACTGAGCAAGGCGCTCAGCCGCACGGGAGTATGAGGCTATCCTCCTGGCAAGAACGCATACCCGTCCGGAGCTGGCCGGCGCTTACCGGTTTGAGATTTTATTTGGCGCTTTGGGTCGTCCTTCACCATATGCTCGGCGGCGCACATATGCTGGAGCCGCTAGCTCGAACCTTGCCTTTGCCCCTACAGAATATTCTCCGCGGCGGCTTCTGGGCGGTTGGGACGTTCTTCGTACTCTCGGGTTTCGTGCTGACCCACGGCTACGCCTCAGCCCGCTTCGACCGCCAGGGCCTTCTGCGCTACGGCGCCGCCAGGTTTTTTCGCATCTACCCCACTTACGCCGTCAGCCTGCTGATAATCGCCCCTCTGGCCTGGCACGATCTTTATGATCCATCAAGCCGCATCAACCCGCAAACCTGGGCCGTGATGGCGATCAATTACTTGTTACTGCTGCAAGGTTGGATCGGGACCCCGCCGGTGCACTGGAACACTCCGGCCTGGTCGCTTTCCTGCGAAGTTTTTTTCTACCTGTTGTTCCCGGCCGTGGTCATACTGGTGCGCCGGGGCCGGGCCTGGACCTGGGCTCTGGGAGCGGCCGGCCTGCTTGTCCCGATCCTGCTCCGGACGGCCGGAGTTCCCGATTCCTATAAGCCGCTGATACATTTGGGTGATTTTCTGGTGGGCGCGGCCTGCGCAGGAATTTTCGAATTCCTCAAGTCCCGCTTTCCTGGTCTGGAGGGTCGGGGCTGCCGGCTTTATCTGCCAGCCGGTTTGTTGGGCCTCGCTTTGATTGGCTGGCCGCGGCTGATTGCACTCTTCTGCCCGCTTAACACAGCCCTTCTGCTTTTAAACGTCCTCATCCTGTTGGGCTTGGCCCTGGGCGGCGGGAAGCCGGCCCGGTTGTTATCGGGAAAGCTAGCTCTTTTGCTCGGCCATGCCAGCTATTCCCTCTACATTCTGCACGTCCCGCTGCTGTGGTGGTACAAACGCTCGGCCCTCTATCGCTTCCAAGCAAGCTGGCCGCTGGTGGCAGCGGTCACATTCACTTTGCTTGCAATCGTAAGCTCCGTTCTGGTTTTCCTGCTGGTAGAAGAACCATTAAATCGGTGGTGGCGGGGGCGCACCAGAAAAGTTTCACCGCTCCGCAGCCAAAGGACACTTTCCCCAAGCCTGGGAACTGTTGCGCCGGATTAGTTTTTGGATTTTTTGGGCGGTTTACGATGTTCTGAAAATAAAGAAGTTATTGCAACCCTTCGGAGCGGAATCATTGGTTCAACAATTGCACCTAATTGTTTCGGTCTGGAGCGATCATGAACCATATAAAAGTCGCGCTTAAAGTTATTTGCCTGGGCCTTGTGGGCGTCTGGCTAGTTTGGGGATGCTGCGAGACCAACAAAACCATTCTCAACGTCGGACCGGGCGCCCTTAGCGGGATCCTCTGCCCGGACGGCATAACCGACGCCGCCTTGGGCTGCGGCCTGGCGCCCAATCCGGTGCCCACCAACCACCTGGATGTTTTTGTCAATTCGCCGAACGTTTACACCAGCTTGGACATTGTAAAGCTGATAATCGGCATCCCGCTGGCTTCCGGTGCGCCCACGCCTTCGGCCGCGTCTCTGCCCGTTATTGATCAAATTACGGTCTATAACCCCTATTACCCGCCGGGCTCGCTTGATCCCTCGCCCAGCATCTGGACTGCCGATCGCTCAGCGACTTATTGCGGAGCATTGAGCAGCGGCGAGGCCAACGCATACGCCGAATGCGGGATTTGGGCCGTCAGTGGCAACAACAGTTTCGCCAATTGGTCTTCGGCAGCCCAGGATTTGGGCCTGAACCCGGATAAATTCGCGCTTTATTACTACAACTTGGCCAGCGCCGAAAACGCTATTGGGTACGGGCTATACGACATTACATTCAGTGGGAATTTGCCTGTGGGCACCATGGAGATCGCCTACGGTTGCGCCACCGGGTATTGTGACAACTACTGCTATGTGACGCCGTTCCAGAATGCCGGACAGGTGGTCCCGGAGCCTTCAAGTCTGCTACTGGTGACGGCGGGCGCGGGCCTTGCGGCGTTGTTTTTGAGGCGCCGGCGGAAAGTCTGAGATTTCCTGCCGGCTGCGTGCAAACCTGCGGGCTCCGCAAGCGGAGCCCGATTTATTTTTTCAAAACCGCCTGGGCTTGGACGCCAAAATATCCTCTATGTGTAACAGCTCGGTAGGATAAGCTCCTGTGTAGCAGGCGTAACAGTATTCTCCCCGCGCATCTGCAACCGCCTCCCGCAATGCCTCCAGCGGCAGGTATCCCAGAGAATCGGCTTCCACAAAACGGCGTATCTCTTCAATGCTGCTGTTGGCCGCAATCAGCTCTTTTTTGTCCGGTGTGTCAACCCCGTAATAGCAGGGCGATATGGTAGGCGGACAAGAAATGCGCAAGTGAACTTCGCGCGCTCCGGCGCTGCGAACCATGCGTACGATTTTCCGGCTGGTGGTGCCGCGCACAATTGAATCATCCACCAGCACTACGCGCTGTCCATCGAGCAGCCGCCGCACCGGATTCAGCTTCAGCTTCACCCCGAAGTCGCGTATGGCTTGCGAAGGCTCAATGAAGGTGCGGCCGACGTAGTGGTTCCGGATAAGCGCCTGGCGGAACGGGATCCCGGACTCATCGGCATAGCCTATGGCGGCGGCCACGCCCGAATCGGGCACCGGCACAACCACGTCGCCGGGCGCCGGGCAACTCCGCGCCAGCAGCCGCCCCAATCGTTCGCGCGACTCCGACACCGAACGCCCGAAGACGTAGGAATCCGGACGCGCAAAATAAACATGCTCGAAGATGCAATAGGCATGCGGGCTCTCGGGCGCGTAACGCTCGCGCTCCAGCCCATCCGGGCCGGCGATGATCATCTCACCCGGTGCTACGTCGTCCAGATAAACCGCGCCGATCAAATCGAAGGCGCAGGTCTCGGAAGCGAACACGTAACATCTGCGGCCGCCGGAAAGCTCCATCTGCCCCATGGCCATAGGGCGGAAGCCATGCGGGTCGCGAGCCACAATTACGCGGTCCTCGGCCAAAAACACCAGGGAAAAGGCGCCGTCCAGCTCAAGCAGCGCCTCGCGCAGCGCGCCTGCCAGCGTGCGTTCCCGGCTGCGAGCCACCAGATGCAGGATTACTTCAGTGTCGCTGGAGGATTGAAAGATTGATCCCTGTCGCTCCAGCTCGCGCCGCAAATCTCCTGCATTCACTATGTTGCCGTTGTGTGCGACGGCGATGCGTCCCTTGTTACAGGTCACCGAGAAGGGCTGCGCGTTGCCGAGAGCCGTCTCGCCCGCCGTCGAATAACGCGTGTGGCCGATGGCCTGGTATCCGGCCAGGGTTCCCAAAACAGCGGGCGTAAAGATATCGGCCACATGGCCCATGGCCTTATGGCAGGCGACCGTACGGCCGTCGCTTGCCGCAATGCCGGCGCTCTCCTGGCCGCGGTGCTGGAGAGCATATAGTCCAAGATAAGTTAGATTAGCCGCTTCCGGATGCCCATAAATGGCGAAGACGCCGCATTCCTCGCGAAACTTATCGAGCATAGCGTCAGGACCGCAACATCCTTTCAAGCGCCCCTTCCCACAAATCGCGCAGTTGTCTGACCGGCCGATCTACCAGCACCTCGCCCCGGCTCCGGATAACCAATCTGCCTTTCATTGTAGCGCCTATCCGCACGGCTTCGACCGCGTGACGCGCGGCTATTTCAGCCACCCGCTCGGGTGCGGCAGTTGAAAGCACGATGCGCGATGGCCCTTCGTGGAAAAGCAGAAACTCGGGACGCAAATCGCTTTCCAGCTCCACCTCGGCGCCGGTTGCGGTCGGTCCAAAACAGGCCTCAGCCAACGCCACGGCCAGTCCTCCGTCGCTTACGTCATGCGCCGATTCGGCCAGGCCCGCCGCTGCAATCTCACGCATGGCTGCCTGCACGCGTTTCTCATAATCCATATTCAGCGCGGGAGGCAGCCCCCATACTTTTCCGACCACCACCTTGGCGTATTGGGTTGAGCCGAAGCGCACTGGGTCACAAACGCCGAATCCGCCAAGCAGAATGACAGCTCGTCCTGGAACTTTGAAGTCTATGGTGAGCGGCGGTCCCGTTGGAAGCAGCCCCACCACACCTATGACCGGAGTTGGGTCGATAGCTTCGCCCAGAGTTTCGTTGTAAAGGCTAACGTTGCCGCCGGTTATAGGAGTTTCGAAAAAGCGGCAGGCCTCGCCCATGCCTTCGATGGCCTCAACAAGCTGGGCCATGATTTCCGGACGCTCAGGATTGCCGAAATTCAGGCAGTTGGTGGCCGCCACCGGTTGCGCGCCCACGGTCGAAAGATTGCGGCAGCACTCGGCCACGGCCAGCCGCGCCCCCTCGCGCGGATCAAGCGAGCAGTAGCGGCCGTTGCCGTCAAGCGCCATCGCCACCGAGACGTCGGTTTCCTTGATCCGGATCACAGCCGCGTCACCGCCCGGGCCCTGGATCGTGTTGGTGCGCACCATGTAGTCGTACTGTTCCCAAATCCAGCGCTTCGAGCAGATATCGGCCGACGCCAGCAGTTTATCCAGATCATTCTCGAAAGATACGCTGACAAATTCCGGCGGGTCCATTGGCGCGCGCCGCAGTGGCCGGCTGCGCGGGCGGTCATAGAGCGGGGCTTCGTCGGCCAGCGGCCGGGCCGGTATTTCGGCGACGACCTCCCCGTGATTTTTGACCCGCATCATCCCGTCGTCGGTAACTCGCCCGATGGTGACCGCATCCAAGCCCCACTTGCGGAAGACCCGGAAAACCTCCTCCTCGCGGCCTTTTTCCGCCACCAACAGCATCCGTTCTTGGGATTCCGAGAGCATGATCTCATAGGGAGTCATGCCCGTTTCGCGCTGGGGAACCCGCTCCAGCTCGATCTCGATACCGGTGCCGCCCCGGCTGCCCATCTCACAAGTCGAGCAGGTCAACCCGGCCGCACCCATGTCCTGAATGCCCACAATGGCGCCGGTTTTCATTGCTTCCAGGCAGGCTTCAAGCAGGAGTTTTTCCATGAACGGATCACCCACCTGCACGTTGGGCCGTTTCTGCTTCGACTCTTCGGTAAATTCGGCAGAGGCCATCGAAGCGCCGTGAATGCCGTCTTTGCCTGTCTTTGAGCCGACGTAAATCACCGGGTTGCCTACGCCGTGTGCTCGCGCCAGAAAGATTTCGTCTTTTTTGAATACGCCCAGAGCGAATACGTTCACCAGCGGGTTGCCGTTGTAGCTCGGCTCAAAGACGCACTCCCCGCCGATCGTAGGCACGCCGAAACAGTTGCCGTAATGGGCGATGCCCGCGACCACGCCCTCCAGTATGCGCCGGTTGCGCGCTCCGACCTCGGGATCGTCCAGCGGCCCGAAACGCAGCGAATCCAGCACGGCCACCGGCCGGGCGCCCATGGTGAAAATGTCCCGCAGGATGCCGCCTACACCCGTAGCCGCTCCCTGAAAGGGTTCTATGAAACTGGGATGGTTGTGGCTTTCGATTTTGAAAGCGATGGCGTAACCTCCGCCGATGTCGACCACCCCGGCGTTTTCGCCCGGCCCCTGCAAAACACGTAATCCACGCGTGGGAAGTCTTCTCAGGTGCAGCCGCGAGCTCTTATAGGAGCAGTGCTCGCTCCACATTACGCTGAAAATGCCGAGTTCGGTGTAAGTGGGTTCGCGGCCGAGAATCTCCAGGATCTTCCGGTATTCTTCTTCGCTCAGTTGGTGAGCCCGTATTATTTCCGGTGTTATGGCGCTCATGGGTTAGCGGGCGGCCATGGCGGCCACCATCGACTGGAAAATAATCAAACCGTCGGTCGACCCCATCAGTGGATCGGAGGCACGCTCCGGATGGGGCATCATGCCGAGCACGTTTCTCTCGCGATTCAAAATGCCGGCAATGTCGCGCAATGAGCCGTTAGGGTTATCTACATAGCGGAAAGCTACGCGATCTTCGGCTTCCAGCTCATCGAGCGTGCGCTCATCGGCATAGTAACACCCTTCGCCATGGGCAATCGGGATCGTCAGTTTCTGCCCCTTGCTCGCCAAGCAGGTGAAAGGCGAGTCTGTTGTAGCCACCTCCAGCTCCACCGGGCGGCAGATGAATTTCAAGCCGCGGTTGCGTATCAGCGCTCCGGGCAGCAGCCCCGCCTCCACCAAAATCTGAAAGCCGTTGCAGATGCCTATCACCAACCCGCCTTCACGCGCAAATCGCTCGATGGCGGGCATTACGCGCGAGAACTTGGCGATAGCGCCGCAGCGCAAGTAATCCCCGTAGCTGAAACCGCCCGGCAAAATAACGGCGTCTACATTGCCTAACTCGGCTGAATCGTGCCATATGTAGTTCGCTTCATGACCCAGATTGCGGCTTACCGCATACCAGGCGTCATGATCGCAATTGCTTCCTGGGAACACTACGACGCCGAATCTCATGCGAGATTTTCAGTCTAGCACGCCTGTCCGGACGATCCGATTTCAGCCGGCCGCGGCGGTAACGGGCGCCGCCTGTGCAGCCGCCGTTGTCTTAGCCTTGCGGGTGCGGGTACGTTTTTCGGGAGGCGGTTGCCGGTCGCTCTTTTTTAGGTTGGGAAAGACAATAGAAGTAATAAACTTCTTCTCCCCAAAATCATCGAATTTTATAACCGTATATTCCTCGGTACACTGAACAACACTACCTAAACCGTATTTGGGATGTTCCACTTGTGCGCCCTGAGGAAACGGTGATTTACCTGCCATAGGTTAGCGGCCCTCTAAAGTTAAAGATAACAAATCCATTTGCTAATGTCTAATCCTATATTGAGGAGGAG
>Ga0078972_1002005_pt1 | contig 70969 bp, 76 predicted proteins | sample YelNatPaOPGAMG01_FD_67568 | JGI IMG/M metagenome (GOLD analysis project Ga0078972, IMG submission 67568) | Hot spring thermophilic microbial communities from Obsidian Pool, Yellowstone National Park, USA - OP-RAMG-01 (SPADES assembly) (version 2) | ecosystem: Environmental > Aquatic > Thermal... | reverse complement strand
GAGAAGAAAGTTCTACCTTTACTTAAAAGAATCAGAATTTAGGTTCAACAATCGAGGTCAAAATCTCACCGAATTATTAACTAAAGTCCTCAAGAAGGCTAAAATCTTCTAGGCAAGACCCATCAAAAAATAATTGAAATTTACCTGGTTTAGACCTCATCTACCGCTCGTTTTCACTCGCGATATCTTCTCCTTGCCAGGAGAGGAGGGGGTAAAATGGATCCCTTGCTCGTTCCGATAGATCGGAGCTTCGCTCGGGGTGACGATTTTGGAAAATTGCCGTTTGACAATTTTTCAAAGGTAGTGTAATATATGCGAGTGGCTATTAGAGATATTGAAATGGCCATATTTTAGAGCACTTTAATCGAGTACTTTCAAACGAGAACCTCTCTGCCCCGATTGATTATCGAGGCAACTCTCCAGAAGGGGAGAGAACATCGAAGAATCTATGGAAAAGGAAGCTGTAAAGCCAAGAATCCGCATAAAGATAAGGGCTTACGATCACAAGTTGATCGACCAAAGCTCTAAGCAGATAGTAGATACTGCTAAGCGCACCGGCGCGAGTATTTCCGGTCCTATTCCGCTTCCCACTGAGCATTCCAAATACACGGTGCTTCGCAGCACTTTTGTACACAAGGACAGCAGGGAGCAGTTCGAAATGCGGGTGCATAAGCGTCTTATAGACATCCTGGAAGCTACACCTAAGACCATAGATGCGCTTACGAACCTGAATCTGCCAGCTGGAGTGGATGTGGAGATTAAAATGAGCTAACGCTCATTTCCAGTTATCAAGTTGAAAGTTATCAAGTCAATAAAGTTAAGTGGATTAGTTCTATTTTCCGCAAAGCTTAACAGAGGCTCGGGAAGATAGAGAACGATCCGCACCAAGCATAGATATCTTTTGATATTTTATTCGCGGGCGGATCGGCCCGATTTTTTTATAGCTAGTAGGCAGTAGCAAGTAGCCCGTAGGCTACTGACTACCGGCTACAAGCTACAAGCTAAAACCATGAACTTCTTTATCGGCAAAAAACTGAACATGACTCAGTACTTCGATCCAAGCGGCGAAGTTATCCCGGTCACGGTGGTAAAAGCAGATCCTATGACAGTCACTCAAGTCAAGACCATTGACGGCAAGGATAAGTATTCCGCGGTGCAGGTCGGCGTTGGCAAGAAAAAGAAGGTCAACAAGCCGTTAGCTGGACATCTAAAAGAGTTGGGCGGTTTTTCCGTTTTGGCAGAATTCCGCATGGACGATGCAGCTTCCTTTAAAAAAGGGCAGAAAGTGGACATCAGCGGTTTTAAGGCAGGGGAGCTGGTTAATGTGGTCAGTGTCTCCAAGGGCCGCGGCTTCGCCGGCGCCATCAAGCGCCACGGCTTCGCCGGATTTCCGGCTAGCCATGGCCATGACAGGCCCCGCAGCGTCGGTTCCATCGGTCAGAGATTTCCGCAGCATACCCGCAAGGGCCTGCGCATGGCCGGACACATGGGTAACCGGCAGGTTACGGTCAAGAATCTCCAGGTCGTGGAAGTGGACGCGGCAAAAGGGCTGTTGACCCTGAAAGGCGCTGTTCCGGGACACCGGAACGCGACCATCAAAGTCATCTCCACCGGAAAAGTGAAGCCATTGGTGAAGATAGTAGAAGTGAAAGAAGAGAAGAAGAAGAAATAATCAGCTTGTAGCAAGTAGCCAGTAGCCCGTAGGCTACCGACTATATGCTACCAGCTACCAGCTAACTATGAAAGTCTCAGTCTACAATCAAAAAGGGGAAGTCGTCGGCGATATTGAATTGAATTCTCAGATCTTCGGGGTCAAGCCGTCCAGCCATCTTTTGGCGGAAGCCGTCCGGATCCAGTTGGCCAACTCCCGCCAGGGCACTTCTAATACCAAGACGCGCGGCGAAGTCAGCGGCGGCGGCAAGAAGCCATGGAAGCAGAAAGGCACCGGCCGCGCCAGGGCAGGCAGCATCCGCAGCCCCATTTGGCGGCACGGCGGTATCGCCTTCGGTCCCCGCGCGAACCAGAACTGGGAATTGAAGATGAACAAGAAGGCCAAGACCAAGGCGCTGTTTATGTCCTTGTCCGACAAAGCCAAAGATGGCAGATTGGTGATAATGGACCGGATAGTCCTTGAAAAGGCCAAGACCAAGGAATTCGTGAATATCCTGGACGGATTGAAAAAAGCGGTAAAGGAGATGGGCAGCAAATACCTGTTCGTCCTGCCGAAGAAAGACGACAAACTGGTTAGGGCTTCCCGGAACATCGTCTCTGTGTCGCCCTCTTTAGCCAACAGCCTGAACGTGGTGGATATTTTGAAAGCCGACAGTGTCATCATGATGAAAGACAGCTTACCAGTAATCGAGAAGGTATATTTAAGAAAAAGTTTGGATAATAAATAAATCCCAAACATCAAGCGCCAATCCGCCAGTTGGCGGACCAAATAAGCACCAAATTTAATAGTTACACAATTGGGATTTGGAAGTTTGATACGTATATGGCGATTTTTAGCAAAAAAGAATCAACCGATCAAGAGTCCGTTAAGGAACAAGGCGGGGAAAAGAAACGGATGGCAAAGTCCGAGCAGGTTTCCGGCAATCTGACCCCGGCGCCTTTGCTCGGCACCCGCGTTTCCGAAAAATCTACGCGCCTGGCCACGGCCAACAAGTACGTGTTTAACGTGGTCAAGAAGACCAATAAGGTGGAGATAAAGAAAGCGATAGAAAAGGCCCACAAGGTCAAGGTGCTCGCGGTCAATATTGTCAACGTTAAAGGCAAGATCAGGCATATGGGCAGGGTATCCGGAAAGACCTCGGGATTCAAAAAGGCCATAGTGACGTTGAAAGCGGGAGACAAGATTGAGGGGGCGACAGAGACGATTTAATCAGCTTGTAGGCAGTAGCAAGTAGCTTGTAGGCTACCTAGCTACCATCCTACCAGCTACAAGCTAAAAATATGGCAGTAAAGATCTACAAACCGACATCAGCAGGCAGGCGCATCCACAGTGTGACTGATTATTCGGTATTGCGCAAAAGCCACAAGACCCCCAAAGGGCTTATAGTTTCCAAGGCGCGCCCGGCCGGTCGCAATCACAGCGGCAAGATCACGGTCCGCCATCAGGGCGGGGGATTTAGGAAGAAGGTCAGATTGGTGGATTTTTCCCGCGGCGACAAGAAAGACATCCCGGCGACAGTGAAGACCATAGAGTACGACCCGACCCGCACCGCGTTTATTTCGCTGGTGGCGTATAAAGACGGCAGCAAGCGCTATATTCTGACTCCGGAAGGGTTGAAGGTCGGCAGCCGCGTCGTTTACGCGGACAACGCCGAGATATTGCCAGGCAACCGCCTGCAACTGCGGAACATCCCGGTCGGCACGTTTATCCACGACATCGAACTCGTTCCCGGACAGGGCGGTAGGTTGGCGCGCAGCGCCGGCGGGTACGCCATATTGCAGAACGTGGAATCTGGTTACGCTTTGCTCAAGCTCCCCAGCGGCGAGATCCGTCGGGTCAAGGACAATGCCTTGGCTAGCGTCGGCCAGTTGGCCAATGCCGACTGGATAAACGTCAGGATCGGCAAGGCTGGCAGGAAGAGATTGATGGGCTGGAGGCCGAGTGTTCGCGGTAAGGTAATGAACCCGGTGGATCACCCGCATGGCGGTGGTGAAGGCGTCAACCCGATCGGTCTGAAGTATCCAAAGACCCCGTGGGGCAAGCATGCCTTAGGCGTAAAGACCCGCAAGCAGAAGAAATATTCCAATAAATTCATTGTCCAGAGGAGAAGCAAATAATCAGCTCGTAGGAAGTAGCAAGTAGCCTGTAGGCTACGGGCTACCGGCTACAAGCTACAAGCTAATTTATGTCCAGAAGTTTAAAAAAAGGCCCATACGTAGATCCCAGATTGTTGGAAAAGGTGCGTAATTCCAAGTCGGGCAAGGACCAGATAAAAACCTGGTCGAGGGATTGCGCCATTGCTCCGGAATTCGTCGGATTCACTTTTTTGGTACACAACGGTCGCACGCATGTCCCCGTATTCATCACGGAAAATATGGTCGGGCACAAGTTAGGCGAATTCGCTCCCACCAGGAAGTTCATCAGGCACGGCGGTAAGATGGCCAAGGAACAGGAAGCGGCCGCGGCCGCGGCCGAGAAGGCCAAGCTGCAGGCAGCGAAGGAAGAACCTAAAAAATAAATTGACCTAATTACCCCTAATTAACCTAATTGACCTAATCAAATCCCAATTCTTAATCACTAATGCCTAAAATGATCGTTTGGACATTAGCGCATTAGACATTAGGACTTGATTAGGAATAATTAGTCCGCCGGTTGGCGAAATTAGAATAATTAGATCAATTTTCAGACTTAATTTAAAGATATGGCAGAAAAATCAGTAAAACAGAATACTAATAAATTAGTCAAGGCTTCCGCCCGGTATCTTCATATTTCCCCGAGAAAGATGCGCCTGGTGACTAATCTGGTTAAGAACCGCAACGTCTCCGACGCTTTGGTGCAGCTGCAGCATCTGGACAAAAAAGCTTCCGGCATGGTGATAAAGCTGCTTCGCTCCGCCGTGGCTAACGCCAAGAATAATTTTTCTCTGGATCCCGAAAAGCTGATTGTGAAAAGCATCACGACCGACCAGGGCCCGGTGCTAAAGCGATATTTTCCTAGGGCGAGAGGCAGCGCGTTCATCATCCGCCGCAAGTTGTGCCACGTGAATGTGATTTTGGAAGAACAGCGGCAGGTCAAACCGAAGTCTTCCCGTTTGGCGCTATTTAAGCAGGCGGAAAAACAGGAAGCGGCAGAAGCCGAACCGAAGGCTGCTGTCCAGGAAAAGTTGCCGAAGGAAGAAGCCAAGAAGACTAAAACCTTCAAGACCGAAGAACAGGCGAAGCAGAGCCGCGTGCAGCAGAAGAGAAGGCTTTTTAACCGGAAGGGCGGAGAATAATATAGTTTACAAAGTCCATCAAGTTCATAAAGTTATAAGGTAATGTGTTTATGCAATAACCTGATGAACTTTACAAACTTTACAAATTTTTAACTAATACTATGGGTCACAAGATCAACCCCACATCATTCAGAATAAAGATCACAGATACCTGGAAATCCCGGTGGTTTTCCAAAGGTAATTTTAGTAAGCTGCTGAAAGAGGATACCGAGATCCGCGAGTACCTGGAGAAACACCTCAAGAACGCGGGCCTGGTTCGGATAGACATCGAACGGACCGGTGACGGCGGGGTGACCGTCATTATCAAGACGACCAAACCGGGATTGATAATCGGCAAGGGCGGCGCGGGCATAGAGGAGCTGAAGAAGAAGATCAAGACCAAGCTCGGCATCAAGAAGGACCTAAAGGTCAATATTGAGGAAGTGAAGGACATTAATCTGCAGGCCCAGGTAATAGCTAACAGCATCGCCGAACAGATAGAGAAGCGCGTGGCGTTTCGCAGACTGATGAAGCAGTCCCTAGAACAGATAATGAATGCGGGCGCCAAAGGGGCTAAGGTGGCTATTGGCGGCCGGCTGAACGGCGCGGATATTGCTAGGACCGAACATTTGTCATCGGGCAAAATTCCACTGCACACTCTGCGCGCTGATATTGACTTCGCCCGGAGCACGGCTTACACCACTTACGGCACGGTCGGGATCAAGGTTTGGATATATAAGGGAGATAAGTTCGAAGAACGGGCCGGACATTCGCAGGAAAAGGTTGTCCGGGAAAAGCACCCGGCAGGCAAGTAGGCTAAAATTTCCAATTACCAATAACCAATTTTCAAAAGCTCATTATTAGATATTAGAAATTGGATATTAGAAATTTATCAATATGTTGATCCCAAAGAAGCTAAAACACAGGAAGCATCATCGCGGCACCACCAAAGGCAATGCCATGGCCGGTGATAAGATCGCTTTCGGCACGTTCGCCTTAAAGGCCCTGGAGAGTTCCTGGGTCACCGCCCGCCAAATAGAGGCGGCCAGGCGTGCTATGACCAGGTACGTGCAGCGCGGCGGCAAGATCTGGATCCGCGTGTTCGCGGATAAGCCGGTTACGGTGCATGGCAACGAATCGCCGATGGGCGGCGGCAAGGGCGCGGTGGACCACTTCGTTTCGGTCGTGAAAAGGGGAAAGATCTTGTTTGAGATGGATGGCGTGACTAGGGAACAGGCGCAGGAAGCGATGAGGCTGGCTAGCCATAAGCTGCCGGTAAAGAGTAAGTTCCTGGTCAAGGAGAAACAGGGATAATAAAGGTATCAGCTTATAGCTTCTAGCTTTTAGTCCTATAAGCTGGAAGCTAACAGCTAAAAGCTAATTTTATGAAGTTCAAGGAATTGACAGCTAAATCAGAGAAAGAATTACGGCAACTGCTGGGCGAATTGCGCGCGCAGGCGCACGAACTGGACGTTAAGAAACGCCTGAACCAGCTCAAGAACACGCGCCAGCTCGGGCAGGTGAAGAAGGATATCGCGAGGATAATGACCTATTTGCACAGTAAGAAGTAATCACGTTTACTAAATACTAATTGATACTAATATACTAATCTTTATCAACATCTCTTTCACCTCACCTGTAATGCCATTAGTATGTTTGTACCAATTAGTATTTAGTAAAGCAGCAAGATTTTATGGATAAAATTTCTAAAAAGCAGCAGCTTATCGGCACGGTGGTTTCTGATAAGATGAACAAGACCGTGGTCGTGAAAGTGGACGTTCGCAAGCGCCATGCCAAGTATAAGAAGGCTTATACCATCTCCAAAAAATACAAGGCGCATGACGAGAACGGCGAATACCACGTGGGCGACAAGGTCGTGATAGAATCTATCCGTCCGATGAGCAAGGAGAAGAAGTTTAAGGTAATTAGCAAGATCTAGTAATCAGTAAATAGTGACAAGCAATTAGATGGGATATATACTCGGGAAATCTATTTACTCTTTACCAATTACTATTTCCTAACCATATGTTACAAGTAAGATCCTACATCAAGATAGCGGACAACACGGGCGCGAAAGTCGTCAATGTCTTTTCCGTGAACGGCAAGAACAGTAATCGCTTCGCCCGCATCGGCGACATTGTCGCCGGCAGCGTTAGGCAGGCGATGCCAAATTCCGGCATCAAGAAAGGCGACAAGGTTTATGCGGTTATAGTGAGGCTCAGGAAAGAGATCCGCAGGAAAGACGGTTCTTACATCCGTTTTGACGAGAACGCGGGCGTGCTGGTGAACAAGGACAGCGGCGAGCCGAGAGGGACGCGCATCTTTGGTCCCATCCCGCGCGAGATTAGGGAAAAGGCCATCGGCAAATACGAGGACGGATTCAAGAAGATATTGTCACTCGCGCCGGAAGTGATTTAAACACAAGCATCTAGCATTTAGCCGCTAATCGCTATACTCTAACAGCTAATCGCTACATTTTATGAACAAACTGAAGATCAAGACAGGCGATACGGTCAAGATATTGTCCGGCAAGGACAAAGGCAAGACCGGCAAGGTAATAAGGGTCCTGCCCACGCCGCGCCTGGTTGTGGTAGAGAACGTCAACTCCCACACTCGTTTCGAGAAGAAGCGCCAGGCCGGGAGCTCGGGCAAGAAGATTACCTTCTTCGCTCCTCTGCCCATAAGCAAGGTGATGGTCGTGGATTCCAATTCTGGCCAGCCCAGCCGCATCGGTTACAAGTTCCTGGAGAACGGCAACAAGCAGCGTATCGCCAAGAAGAGCGGGAAAGCAGTATAATTTAGTTGAAAGTCTATAAAGTTCATAAAGTAAGGACTCAAGACTTTATAAACCTTAAGAACTTTATAAACTTTTAGAACTGATTTTTATGGAACGATTGCAAGAACAATACAAAACCAAGGTCGTCCCTTCTTTGATGAAGAAGTTCAGCTTCAAGAATGTGATGCAAGTGCCGAAGATCACCAAAGTGGTCGTGAACGCCGGAGTAGGGAAGATCAAGGAAGACAAGAAAAAAGTGGATGAGGCGGCGGCTGACTTGGCAAAAATCTGCGGTCAGGCCGTGGTCAAGGCCAAGGCGAGGAAATCCATTTCCGGATTCAAGGTCAGGGAGAACCAGGTGGTCGGATTGGTCTGTACCTTAAGGGGTCATCGGATGTACAGTTTCTTGGATAAGCTGATCAACGTGGCCTTGCCCCGCGTGCGTGATTTCCAGGGCATCTCCGGAGACAGCTTTGATGGGCGCGGCAATTACCATTTGGGATTGAAGGAGCATCTGGTGTTTCCCGAGATCTCCGCTTCGGGACTGGAGAATGTGTTCGGCCTGGAAGTGTCGGTTGTCACTAACGCCAAAAAGGACGAATACGCCAAGGAGCTGCTCACCCAGTTAGGATTCCCATTTAAGAAGTAATGACAAAAATGACAAAATTGAACAAAAATAATAAAAATGGGATGCAGTCATAATTTTTGTCATTTTTAATTTTCTTAATTTTTGTTCATTAATTCTATGGCTACTAAAGCACATATCGCCAAAGCAAAACGGAGTAGGGTAAAGCCAAAGTTTTCTACCCGCGTCATCAGGCGCTGCTGGAAGTGCGGCAGGAAAGCCGGCTATATCCGCGATTTCGAGCTGTGCAGGATCTGCTTCCGCGAACTGGCCAGCAAAGGGGAGATCCCGGGAGTGGTTAAGGCAAGCTGGTAATCCAGACAAGTAATAAGCAATAAATAACAAGTGACCGTTACTAGTTATCAATTATCAATTATTAGTTAAGCTATGTATACCGATCCAATCGCTGACATGTTAACCAGGATAAGGAACGCCGTTAAGGCCGGCAAGGCCGAGTTGTCTTTGCCTTATTCCAAATTCAAGGGAAATCTGGCCAAGCTGCTCGCGCAGGAAGGGTTTTTGGGCTCGGTCAACGAGACCACGGACGGGACTTTCCGGCAGCTGCGGATAAAACTGAAATACGGCCCCAACGGCGAACCAGTAATTTCCGGCATCAAGCGCGTCAGCAAGCCAGGCCAAAGGATCTACCTGCCGGTGGATAAATTGATCCGCACCAATAGCGGACTCGGCATTTCTGTAATCTCCACATCCAAAGGGTTGTTGACAGACCGTCAGGCCCGCAAGGAAGGTGTCGGCGGGGAAGTGGTGTGCCAGGTTTGGTAAGTTCTACGGATTACGGATTGGTACGGAACTGACGGATATTTGTATATCCGTACGAATCCGTAATCCGTAGATAATTAGAAGATAATCTTAAAAGTATGAGTCGTATTGGCAAAAAACCAGTAGTCATCCCCAGTGGGGTGAAGGTGGAGAAGAAAGACCTTGTTCTGACCGTGACTGGTCCGAAGGGTACTTTGACCATGGCGCTGCATCCTAAGGTGGAAGTGGCCGTGTCCGAGAAAGAAGTGGTCATAGATGTCAAGGACAAGGAAAACAAGAAAGAGCGGGCGTTATGGGGGCTGTTCCGGGCGCTGGTCCAGAACTTGGTAGATGGCGTGACCAAGGGGTTCGAGAAAAAGCTGGAAGTCAACGGAGTCGGGTTTAAGGTCGCGGCGCAAGCCGGAAAACTCGTGATGTCGCTCGGTTTTTCCCATCCGGTAGAGGTTGCTATCCCGAAGGATCTAACTGTGACGGTAGATAAAAATGTCATTACCGTATCCGGCGCGGACAAGCAGAAGGTCGGCCAGTTCGCGGCCGAGATCCGCGAGCTCAAGAAGCCGGAACCTTACAAAGGTAAAGGGATAAAATATATAGACGAAGTTATCCAGAGGAAGGCCGGAAAGGTCGTGAAGGTCGTGGGAGGCGGAAAATAATTTATTGATTTTATGATTTAGTGATTTCCTGATTTTTGAATCATTAAACCAGATAAATCAATCAGTCAATTACCTTATGAGAGATTCCAACCAGAACAAAAGATTCAAGCGGTTTATCCGACATAATCGGGTTCGTTCCAAGGTGTTTGGCGACAGTGCCAGGCCGCGCCTTTGCGTGTTCCGCGCCAACCGGCACATTTACGCCCAGCTTATAGACGACCAGGCCGGCAAGACCTTGGCTTCCGCGTCCAGCAAAGAGATCAAGCAAGGCGGAAAGAAGACGGACGTGGCGGCGGAAGTCGGCAAGCTGTTGGCGCAGAAGGCGCTGGCGAAAGACCTTAAAAAAGCGGTCTTTGACCGCGGCGGATTCGCTTATCACGGCCGGGTGAAGGCTTTGGCCGAGGGCGCTCGGGAGGGCGGACTTAAATTTTAATTATCCACTAATCACAAATACCGCAAATACTGCGAATAAACGCAGTCATTTGAGTCCACTTGTGTGATTAGTGATCTTTAGACAATATTTATGGAAAAAAGAAGAAGACAACCTGGTCAGGACGGCGGACGCGAACGCAGTGAATTCGACCAGAAAGTGGTCGAGGTCAAGAGGGTTACGCGCGTGGTGGCCGGTGGTAAGCGCATGCGCTTCCGCGCTTTGGTGGTCATCGGGGATCATAAAGGCAAAGTGGGGTTGGGCCTGGAAAAAGGCGCGGACGTGTCCGAGAGCGTGAATAAGGCGGTTAATCAGGCCAAGAAGAACATGATAGTTCTGCCGCTCGTTAACGAGACCATTCCGCACGAGATCAAGATAAAGTACAAGTCTTCCAGCCTGATGCTCAAACCGGCAAAAGCAGGTAGCGGAATAATCGCCGGCGGCGCGGTTCGCCAGGTTTGCGAACTAGCCGGGGTGAAGAATATCGTCTCCAAGATGCTCGGCAGCAACAATAAGGTCAACAACGTCAAGGCCGTATTTGAAGCATTCAAGAAGATGAAGAGCAAGGAGCAGTTAAAAGCATTACGGAAGTAATTGTTAGTGATATTACTCAAGTATTGGGCGATTGTTAAGTTAGTGGATGATAATTAGTCTAATTTCTAATTAATCTAAATAATGCCTAAATCCCAAAAATAACCGTTTAAACATTAGAGTTTGGGGTTTGATTAGGTTGATTAGAATAATTAGGTCAGTTAGGTCAATTGTTATGATAAAATTACATCAGTTGCGCAAGCATCCAAAATCAGTACACCGTAAGAAAGTGGTAGGACGCGGTATAGGTTCCGGACACGGCACCTATTCCACCCGTGGCGGAAAGGGGCAAACTGCCAGGACTGGCCACAGCAAGATGCCGGCCAACTTTGAAGGCGGCCGCCAGCCGCTTATCCGCCAGATGCCGAAACTGCGGGGGTTTCGCTCGCTTGCTGCCAAACCCGTAGCTATTTCTTTGGACCGCTTGAACGTTTTTAACGACGGCGATACCGTGAACGTGAAAACATTGGCGGAACGCGGTATAATAGAACCAGGAACTACCAGAGTCAAAGTACTTAAGGGCGAAATCAAAAAGAAACTGACCGTGTCCATTCCGGTTTCCGAAACCGCCAAAGCGGCGATAGAGAAAGCCGGCGGAAAAGTAATTTAATCAGCTGGTAGGAAGTAGCTAGTAGCTGGTAGGCTACAAGCTACTGCCTACTTGCTACAGGCTAGTAATGAACAAATTCCTCCTAATCTGGAAAACCCCAGACCTGCGCAATAAGATTTTGATCGTGCTGGGCCTTTTACTGTTGACCCGCGTCTTGGCGCATGTGCCGATCCCAGGCATTAACGCCATGGGATTGCGCGAATTTTTCCAGCAGAGTCAATTCTTCAGCATGCTGGATATCTTTTCCGGCGGCGGCCTGACCAATTTTTCCGTGGCTATGCTCGGCGTGGGACCATATATCACCGCTTCCATTATTATGCAATTGTTGACCATAGTAATCCCTTCCCTGGCCGAGATGCAAAAAGAGGGTGGGGAAGCGGGACGGACCGCCATAAACCAGTATACCCGCTACCTGACCATAGCTTTGGCCCCATTGCAGGCTTTCGGCACTATCCGGCTGCTGCAGAGCCAGGGCGGCGCCGCAATTTTAGGCGTATTTACTCCTTTTCAGTGGTTCCTGACTTTATTGTCCGTCACTGCCGGCACGATGCTGCTTATGTGGCTTGGGGAAATAATGTCGGAATTTGACGTAGGTAACGGAATCTCTTTGATAATCTTTGCCGGAATAGTGGCCCGCTTGCCGGCCAGCCTGAGTTTCCTTAAAGGCTGGTACGATCCGAGCAGATTGCCTTTGGTCCTTGGTTTTTTGGCCGTGGCATTAATTACCATCGCGGGCGTGGTACTGGTCACTGAAGCGCAGAGGAACATTCCCATCGCTTACGCCAAACGCGTGCGCGGCAACCGGCTAGTGGGAGGTATAGATACCCATCTGCCTTTGCGGCTCAACCAGGCCGGGGTCATTCCCATCATCTTTGCTATTTCCATAATGATGTTTCCGGCGCTCATTGCTCAGTTTTTCATCAACGCCAGGTCCGCGGTTTTGGCCAATGGCGCGCAGAAGGTTATTACCCTGTTCAACAACCAGGGATGGTTTTATGGTATTGTGTATTTCCTGTTGGTGATGGCGTTCACTTATTTTTACACCGCAGTGGTATTCAATCCGCAGGAGATCTCTGAGAATGTGCAGAAGAACGGCGGATTCGTGCCGGGATTGCGCCCGGGCGGCCAGACTGCTGATTTCCTGAGCAGGGTGCTAAACCGCATCACTTTGGCAGGCGCGTTCTTCTTGGCCGTCATCGCTGTGTTGCCGCTTATTTTGCAGAATCTGACCGGGACCAAGGCTTTGACTTTCGGTGGCACGGGATTGCTTATAGTTGTGGCCGTGGTTATTGAGGTCATCAAAAAGATAGAAGCCCAGCTGACCATGCATGACTATGAGGGGTTCTAAGCATATAGAATAATAGAAGAATAGAATAATAAAAAAATAATGCAGGCTCGCCAGAGCCTGCATTTTCGCAGTTTCAACCCGCCAACCGCGGTTGGCGGGTTGAAACATGTCTTATTCAAGGCATTTTTATTTTCCCCAAAAATCTGCCATAATATCAGTATGATAAAGGCTATCTTGATGGATTGCGATGGGCCGGTGGTTAAGCGGGAGAAATATTTTTCGCTGCGGCTCTCGGATTTGGGGGCCAAGATCGATGAATAAAAAGTCGCGGCGTTTTTTCGCAACGAATTTTTGTTGTGCGAAGTCGGAAGAGCGGATTTGAAGCAAGAATTACATCTTATCTGCGCAAGGTGATGGGTTTGGAAAGGTATTTTGACGATATTTATTCTTCCTGCGTTGCCAGATATTTGAAGCGCGAGTTTAAGTTTTGGGAAAAAGTCCGCCGGGGTCTGCTGGAGTATTACAGGGATAAGGGCGATCATCTTTCCAAACTAGAGCACGAGCTGGAGATTTCGGACGGTGAAGGGATGGATTGCGTCACCAAGCTGTTCGGATACAAGGTGATAGCGGACACGGCCAAGACCAGGAGGAAATGCAGGACGGGCAAGTATAAGATCTGTGTGGACAGCGTAAAAGAGAGGGGAATTTTTTTAAAAATAGAGGAAATGACCGCGGAAGACCCGGCCCAAGCCTAGCAGGAGATGTTGGGTCACTTGGCGAAAATGGGAATAGACGTGTCAGGCAGGGTAGATGTTGGTTATAATGTCTTATATGTCAGAAACAGCGAGCATACGAGTGCTCGATAGTACGCCGTCCCTGTCGTTATCATGAACGATTTTTATTTTCAGACAATACTTTCATACTACGTAGTATGAAAGTATTGTCTGAAAGCAATCAAGCATAATCTATCATCAAATATGTCAAACAGGCAGGATTTCGAAAAAATGATTAACGAGGCGGTGGAGGCGTTGCCGGAGAGTATCCGCAAGAAGCTGGATAACGTGGATATCGTTTTGGAGGAAGGGGAGTCGCCAAATAACTCCCTGTTCGGCCTGTATCATGGCGTGTCGCAGCTTGATCGCGGTTCATCTTACGGCATCGGCCCAACCCTACCGGATAAGATTACGGTTTGGAAAGGGACGATAGAGAAGTACGCGGGCGGTGAATCAAATTTACCCGGACTGGTCCGCCGCGTGGTCTGGCATGAGATCGGGCATCATTTTGGGTTTGATGAGTCCCAGATCCGCAGGCTGGAAGAGAAGTGGGAAAAAGAGCATAAGATATGACTTAACATGGATCATCTGCGGATCGGAATAAAAATCTTTTTAGCCTTCCTGATATTGTCCGCCGCCTCGCTGGTCGGAGGCTATTTTTTTGCAGGGTGGCAGGGAGGCTATACCGTTGAGCAATATCAAGGGTTAATAAGTCCAAACGGCCTGCATTATGCGTATTATGGACAGAGGGAATTCTATGAAGCCGCCTATAGCGCCGCACGCGGCTTCGGCGGGCCTAATGGCGGCGCTGAGGCTGTTATTACCAATCATCACCTGGTAGGCGCGCGGCTGATTGCTCAAGCGATAGGCGTATTGGCGACCGATACGCCCGTTACGGTCGTAGTCGTCAGCCCAAACCATTATTCTATGGGAAAGTCAGACGTCATAATGTCAGCCGCGGCCTGGCAGACCCCTTACGGGGAACTGGAGCCTGACCTGGCGGCAATAAACGCGCTACAGGAGGGGCGCCTGGCGAGCGTGGAAGAAGAGCCGTTCGACCAGGAACAGGGGGTCTCGGGGATCGTGGCGTTCATTAAACGTTCTTTGCCTAATGCCCGTGTGGTGCCGTTAATAATCAAAGACCACGTGACTGTAGAAGAAGCCAGGGATCTGGCTTCTAAGATTGGTACGGCTATCCCACAGGACGCCAAATTCGTCGGTTCGTTCGATTTTTCGCATTATCTCACACTGCCCGCTGCCGATTTTCATGACGTGGCAAGCCTGGGAGCGATCGAGACATTCGATTTTACGGGTATTGACCGTCTGGATATGGATTCACACCCGGGATTGGCGTTGCTGTTGCAGATACTCAAGGACCGGGGTTACGGGAAGTTTAACCTGCTTGAAAGGAATAATTCCGCGCGGTTGGCGGCACGGGATGATATTTTGGAGACGACAGGTTACGTAACTGGCTATTTTACCAAAGGCGACCCTTCGCCCAACAGGACCGTGACAGCGCTGGGGTATGGCGATTTTTCCGCTGAACCGGCGGTCTCGCTGTCTTTAGATCGTCATGAAAAGACTTTCGGTTTTAAGTTCCTGGAACGGCTGTTTTTTGGGCAAGACCTGACCATGGGAGCATTGGCTGGCGCTGATCCGCGGATCAAAGGAGCTTTGGAGCGCTACGGGTATAATGGCTTAGACGAAGGGCAGGATTTTTGCGAGGCTAGGGATATAAGCGGCAATAAGGTCGGGGTTTGCTTGTTTTCTGCAACCATCGGCGATATCGGCATGGCGCAGGTCAAAGAGATGAAAGGCCAAACCGGGTTCGTGATCGTCATGCTTTCCGACGCGGCATTGCCACAAAGCCAAAAGGAGCTTTTCGGTCGCGGGCTTGCCAATGCCGGGGCGGACGCGGTCTTGTTCAGCGGCAGTAGCCAAATAGGACCGTTGGAGATATACAGAGGCAAGCTGATAGTATACGGCCAGGGCGACCGGATATCCAAAGAGGTCTTGGAGAAGGGACATACCGGTATTGCGGTCGGTCTAGTCCATAAAGAAGGCCGGCTTGAAGCCGACCTGTTTCCGGTACGGTTCGACGGCGGGCAAGGCAAGTTGCTGCTGAAAGCTAACAGTGATATAGTATTGGCAGAATTGGCGGGGATATCCGCCGTCAGTCAGGAAATTAAAAGTCAAATTAAGCAAGGTCAGGTCATTATTGAATAAAAAATATGGAGAACCCAATCCCTTCTTCGGTCTCGCCAATACCTCCGGTGCCGCCGAAAAGAAACGGTCTAACGACCAAAATCGTGATCATTGTCGCGGCTGTCATTTTGGCAGGCGCCGGCGTCGTGTTCGGCTATCATTATCGCCAGCAGCAAGACAGGAATATTTCCGTCGATTCGCATGCTAATCAACCGTCCGATGCGGGTGGTGATTCTTTTGTCCCTCCGTCCGGCATTCAGTACGACCAGTCTACCAGCACGCCAGACTCCAGCTATGGAGGCTACGACCCTTACATCAGCCAGAAATGCAGCGATCGGCTTGGAATTTTACCTAGCAAATCCGGTGAGGTCCAGTGGCAGCAGCCGGAAAGGCTTGATAATCTCCATTTTACGCAAAATAGCTCAAGTAACTATGACGTGAATTATCGCGTGGGGAAGTTCGTTTCTGGCAAATATCAAGGCGGTGACCTAATAATCAGCATTATATCACCGGATGGCTTAGGTCTTACAGAATATGACCATTTGGCTAGCCTTAACGGCAAGTATTATTATCTGACTAAATATTCCGGCGGTACGTTCGACAAGGACGGCAAGCTTAATTATTGGGATCCCATTATAAAGATTTCGGCTGACAGCGATTTCATCTTAAGTGATCTTGATTTTCCGCAAAGCATCGTAGATGAACGAAATGGCGCCAAATTGGTCCAGGCGCCGGCGTCGGGTTTTTTCCGCAACAGTAACGAATTTTTCTGTGCCGATCATTTGGTCAAAGTCTTTACCGATCCCGTTGCGGGGGACATCTATACGGAATCGGCCGCGGCCGGCGGTAATCCCTCTTATGGTTTTTACATCAAGTCGCCGGACGGCATGAAGATTACTTACCAGTTGAACATTGATTTCATCGGTCCTGACAAGGTCCCGCTCGTTAACTGGAACGATGGCACAAAAAATAAGGACGAATATTCCTATCAGGCGATCGGCGGATGCGGCCAATCGAATTTTCGCGACGTGGCCGACGTCTCTTTAGGCGAGCTTAAGCAGATCGGCGCCACTTTTTCCGGCGAACCGGTATATGGATACAAAGACGGCAATGCTCAGGAGCTTGTGGATCTATACGAGTCATATTATATTCCCCAGGGTCAGGTTAAGCCATCCTACCAGGATTTTGTCGCCAGCCGGCCCGTTTTTTTCTGGAAGGATCCGTTCGGCATGTTTGTCCGATTCAAGAACACCAAGTACGCGCCCATGGCCGAATGCGCCAAACCGGTCATATATCTCTATCCTGAAAAACAGCAAGAGGTAAGGGTACAACTCGATCCTGCTGGCGGATTCACTTATACCGAGCCGGAATATAGCAAGGGTTGGAATGTGCTGGCGGATCCTGATGGACAGTTGATCAACCTCGCTGACGGCAGGACTTATCCTTACCTTTTTTGGGAAGGCAGGGGAGGGATGTATGAATCGCCAAGCAAGGGTTTTGTCGTTGCGCAGGCGGATGTACATCAATTCCTTGCGGATAAGTTGCGCCAATTGGGGTTGAACGGCAAGGAAACTGCCGACTTCTTGGATTACTGGGAACCGAAAATGCAGGGTTCGCCTTATTATTTCGTATCGTTCTATACAAATTCCGCGGTGGACAGACTGGCACCGCTCAATATCTCCCCCAAACCTGATACTGTAATAAGGATCCTGATGGATTATAAGCCCCTGCAGCAACCAATCCAAGTCCAGGGTTACCAGATTCATACTCCCCAAAGGAAAGGGTTTACCGTAGTGGAGTGGGGTGGGGTGTTGAAGTAAGCAAGAAGGGTATACTAGGTCATATGGAACAAGAGTAATATACAGTAAATGATAATTAAGACTCTTGTTCTATAATTGCGCTTTAAAAGCCTTGACAGAACCATGGAAAAGGGGTATAATTTGGGGTTATTTTGATTTTGTGGTATAATTAATACTGAATTCAAGTATGCCTGACAAGCACCAATATCAAGAAAATAGGGAAGATTACCGGCATCATCCTTTTGCAGAGGGCGAGTCTTTGCCAATACCACAGTCGGAACAGGGAAGCGAAACGGGGGAGTTTAAAACAGCGTCAAGTGTGGATGATGGATTTTCGGCTGAAGAAAGCAGGAACGAAACAACTGGACGATCGGCTGCTTCTGTCCCTGCTGCTAAGGCCGGTCGAATACCGGAGTCTGGGAAAGCACCCTCAGAAGACATTCTCAGCGACGCTCAGTTAGAAGCATATTTTAAGGGCGGCGAGGTCAAGGATCCGGCGAAGCTATTGGAACAGTTGATGAATATGTCACAGCAAGAGAAATAAGACTTTTCGGACATAAAAATTAAAAATAAAAATTGTGCCCATCGAACTGACAGCATTCAATATCGCGGTTTTGTTTTTGATAGGTTTGATAGCGATATTTTTTGCTGTCTTTTTTTATTTTTACAAACGGCACGTCTATCATATTAAGCACGTCATCCCGCGCGTGAAGGACTGGGTCTTTTTGGAGATCCAGATGCCCAAGGAGAACGCGGAAGAGAAAGACAAGCCCAAGACCCCGGACGAGAAGAAATTAATGATCGCCGTGGCCGAACAGCTGTTCGCGACCTTGTCCGAATCCGGGGAAAGCAAGGGCTGGCTCGTAGGCAAGGACTATTACAGTTTTGAGATCGCCTGCACGGGCAAGAAGATTTCTTTCTATGTCAACTGCCCCAAGCATTTGCAGCATCTGGTGGAAAAGCAGATATTGGCGCAATACCCGCACGCGTTTATTGAACAGGTCAAAGGCTATAATCCGTTCCAGAAGGATGGAACGCTGGAAGTGGAGGAGTTACAGCTTACCAAACAGTATATCTATCCATTTCGTACTTACAAGACCACAGAATCCGACCCTTTAAATGCCTTGACGAATGCCATGAGCAAATTGCAGGAGAACGAGGGCGCGGCAATCCAATTCATTTTGTCGCCGGCAGGGACGTTCTGGCAGGGCAGGCCGCGGCGCATCGCTTTGGAGATCCAACAGGGCAAGAATCCCGAGCTGGTGGAGCGGGGGCATTTGTACCGGTTGCTTATTGGTTTTATGAGGGGCTTGGGCGGGGTATTGGCCGGAACCAATAAGGGACAACGATCCAGCCATACGCATAAGGACCTTTCCGGATACTCTTCACCGATCCAATTAACCCCGATGCAGCAAGAGATCGTCAAAAAATTGGAAGAGAAGGCGAGCCGGCCGGGGTACAAGGTCAACGTCAGGCTCGTCACGTCTTCACCCATTCCGGGCAACGCAAATTTGCATATGCGCAACCTGCTGTCGTCGTTTTTGCAGTTCAACATGCCGCCGTTCAATGGTTTTAGAACAAAAAAACGCGACAAGAACGATATCCTGAAAGACTATATTTTCCGCGTGTTCCGAGATTACGGCAAAAAGAACATAATGAACACGGAAGAGGTGGCGTCGCTTTGGCATCTACCCACGCCCTACATTGAAACTCCTAATATCAAATGGCTGCAGAGCAAGAAAGCGCCGCCGCCCATTAATGCGCCTAAATCCGGACTGCTTATTGGCCGCAATATTTACCGCGGCGTGGAAACGCCGATCTATATGGAGCGCAATGACCGCCGCAGGCACACGTACATTTTAGGCCGTACGGGCAGCGGCAAGTCCTGGCTTTTGGCCAATATGGCGATCCAGGACGTTAGGAATGGGGAAGGGTTGTGCGTGATAGATCCGCATGGCGACCTGATAGAGGATATTTTGACGCGCGTGCCTAAGGAACGCGCCGAAGATATTATCGTGTTTGAGCCGTTTGATATGGAGCGGCCGTTGGGCCTGAATATGCTGGAAGTGGACAGCGAAGAGCAGAAGGACTTTGCGGTGCAGGAGATGATTCAGATATTTTACAAATTGGTGACCGACCCGGCAATGCTGGGACCGATGTTTGAGCACAATATGCGTAACGCCATGCTCACGCTGATGGCGGACGAGGAACACCCGGGGACTATTACAGATATCCCGCGCATCTTCACCGACGTGGATTTCCAGAAGTATAAGATCAGCAAGGTCAAGGATCCGGTGGTGCGGCTGTTCTGGGAAAAAGAGATGGCTAAGACGTCAGACTTCCACAAGAGCGAGATGCTCGGATACCTTATTTCCAAGGTCGGCCGGTTCGTGGAGAACGCGATGATGCGCAATATTGTGGGCCAGCCGAAATCCGGTTTCAATTTCCGCAAGATAATGGATGAAGGAAAGGTTTTGCTGGTCAACCTGTCCAAAGGGCGCACCGGGGAGATTAATGCCAAGCTTTTAGGATTGATATTGGTCAGCAAAATCCAGATGGCCGCATTGTCGCGCGCCGACATCCCCGAAGACAAGCGTCGCGATTTTTACTTGTACGTGGATGAGTTTCAGAATTTCATCACTGACGCGTTTTCTTCCATATTGTCGGAAGCCAGAAAATACAAACTCAACCTGGTGATCGCGCACCAGTATCTCGGGCAATTGGAGCAGCAGGCGGGCGCGCAGGGCGCGGGCAGCAAGGATCTGCGCGACGCGGTGTTTGGCAACGCGGGCACTATGATTACGTTTCGCACGGGTGCGGAAGACGCTGAGGTGCTGGCCAAGGAATTTGCCCCGACATTCAACCAGTTTGACCTGCTCAACATCGACCGGTTCAACGCTTATGTCAAGCTGATGATAAACGGTACGGCCAGCAAGCCGTTCAATATGGCCACGAATCCGCTGCCTAACGACAAGAACGAGGAATTAGCCAAGGCTATACGGCAATTGTCGCGCCTCAAGTATGGCCGGCCGCGCGCGGAAGTGGAAGAGGAATTATTAGAGGCGAGCCAGGTCGCGGAACGGATGAGTGAGGGGATGCCGGGGATAGAGCGGGGGCTATAGAAAAAAATGGTTTTGTTATGATACAATACAGACAAGCGCTAAATAATCACAGGGCCAAAATAGCAAAAGAGTCTTTTTAAGGATTTAATTTATGGCGGGACATGGAGCAGAACATCACGGCGGAGGGCATGGCGGCGGCCATGAAGGAGGCGGCCATAGTAGCGGAGGGCGCCATGGCGGGGGTTTTGGGGAGAGGCTCATTAAGGAAATAATAGAGGGGGCAACTGATTTGGCCATGCGGAGCGGACTGGGAGCGGCCACTAAAGCGCCTGATATTTTTCAAGATTTTTTTGGGCCGAAAGGTAAGGGCGGCGGAGGGCATCATGGCGGGGGCGGCGGAGGGCATCATTGATCTTTTAATATGCCGAAAGATAACAAGAACAATTTCGCGCAACTGGCCGCACTGTTCCTGTCCGAGGAACTGCGTAGCAGGCGCACGTCTCTCAAAAGGGCGGCAGAGATCGCTTCGCTCGTGGTCAAGCGCATCCCCGAAATCAACTCCGAGACCGAAGCGCTGGCGTTCTTGACGGGGATAGAAAAAGATTTTGAAGAAGTTACGGTCCTAAAACAAGCCCTGTCTTTCGGTTATAAGGAATCGGATATCAAGGTTTACGAAAAGGAGATTAAGGAGTTTGCGGCTTCCATTTTTCCGCAGGACATGGTCACGTCCACGGAATTCTTGCGCGATGCTGCCACAGCCGGGATGACCATCCAGGAACTGGCTTTGAAATATCCTGAGTTCTGCCAATACCTTATAATGACTGACAAGGGCCAGCTTTTGGCTCCTGTCATGCGGTAAGAACTAAAAAACGGCAAGAAAAGGGCATGTGGGTAAGGGCAATGGCTTTTTCCCGTCATTAAAGGTGGATTTGTGGATTTGCCATTTTAGTCAGTGGGTGATATAATAATTCTACTTGCTTGAAATGAGCTTGTTATTGAAACAAAAAATAGCCAGATAAAAACATTAACCAAAAACCAATTTGGCATTGGATCGGTAAACATCAAAATTATGGACAAACTTTCGAATTTAGCGTTAATTGCCCAGATGATAGATTCGGCGGAAAAAAATATCCAGTCCGCCAAGCAGCTTTTGCGTGAGATTATGGGGCAGCCGGCCGCCAAAAGCGGTTTGGGTCAGTTTTCAGAAAAAGCGCAAACCTTGACGGTTTCTGAAGGCGGAAAGATCATTGAGGGCGTTTTTGACGGGCAGAATATGATCGGTCCGGACAAAAAGCAATATCCAGTGCCAGCGAACTACGCGTCCAAATCCAAGCTGGTGGAAGGCGACGTGCTGAAATTGACCATTGCTGATGATGGTTCGTTTATCTATAAGCAGATCGGGCCTGTTGAGCGCCGCAAGATGCTGGGCGTACTGACCGTGGACGAAAAGGGAGACTTTAGGGTTTTGGCTGAGGGGCGTCCGTATAAGGTATTGCTGGCCAGCTTGACGTATTTCAAGGCTGAACCGGGCGATGAAGTGACTATCGTGGTGCCCAAGGAGGGGGTGTCAGAGTGGGCCGCAGTGGAGAACGTCATCAAGAAAGGCGCAGGCGGGCATACTGACATCGAAATGGGCGAATCAGGCGGGGGTTCCAAGATATTAATGGATGAGGACGAAGAATTGTAGAGATTTATAATTTAGGATTAAAGATTAAACAATGGAACAGACAGCGAATGGGCAGGCGATAGCGGCGCAGCCAGGTATCGCCGGAAAGATAGAAGGATTGCTGCAGAAGTATCCGGTCGTCATGCAGTTGCTGCGGTTCGGCGCCATCGGGGTCCTGAACACGGCCCTGGATTTTTTAGTCCTGAATTTCGTCAGTAAGACCCTTAACATCAGTTCCGGTTTACGGCTCGGTCAAATAAACATAATCGGCTTCACTTTAGCGGTCATCCAAAGCTATTTCTGGAATAAGCACTGGGCCTTTGGCGATGAACAGGCCGTTTCTTTGTGGAAAAATTTTATCAGGCTGGTGCTGGTCGGCGCTTTGGGCGCGATGGCCGTGGTTTTAGTGCTTTTTGGCTCGGGAGTGGCAGCGCGACCGAGTTTTTATCTTTTGATGCTGGCCATATTCCTGGTCGCCCAGATCGCGCTGTGGATGGCCTTCGGCCTCTCCAAGACCGCGGTCGCGGGAAAACAGGGGCAGCAATTCGTGATATTTATTATCGTCAGCGTCGTCGGCTTGGTCATCAATAGCGTGATTTTATCTTTAGCCTCTTCGCATTTAGTCGTCGTTTCCAACGCTGACCTGAACAAGAACATCGCCAAGATCCTGGCCACGTTCATCTCTTTGGTCTGGAATTTCGTCGGATACAAGGTTTTCGTGTTCAGGAAGTAGCGTTTAAGGCCTATCGATATATAATCAACACCTCAACCCTGGGTTGAGGTGTTCGCGGAAATATGGATAAGTTGGAATACAAATTAGTTAATCCCATACTGATGTGGGGGATAATCGTAGCCGGCGGCATCTTCTTGTGGATGATAATACCGGAAAGTCGATTGTTCCATAGCGGCATGTGGGGTGTTGTAGTGCTGGTTTTGGGATTGATAAATTGGTTTTACGTCTCTTTTTCGGTGTTGCGCGTCCATCGCCGTTTCTTTAGAAGCGTAAACGGCATAGATAGCCTGATCACGGAAGGAGTGTATTCGGTCGTGCGCCATCCTTTGTATATTGCGGACGTAATTTTAGCCTGGAGCGTTTTTTTCTTTTTGCCTTTTTCTCGTGTCTTGACTGAAGCCATTTGGATGACTTTTGTCCTGTGGTTTTGGGCGGGATTGGAAGAACGGGCGTTGGAAGACCGATTTCTGGAAGACTATCGCGAATACAAAAAAAAGGTCCCGAAGTTTCTGCCGCAATGGCGGAAAAGGGATAGCTGAAAGAACAGCCAAATCATTTTTCGCTAAAGCCGGAGGTAAGGGAATATAATCGCAGTTTTTGGACCCATAATAAGGGGACCGGCTGCGGTTTTTTTTATAGACGATTGCCGTTGGGGTCTGGCCAGTAAGCTGCCCCAAAAACGTTCGTCACCAATGCTGGGAAAATAACTTTTATCATTCATAAAGGAATAAGAACGATATGAAAACAGCGGCAATCATCATCGCCATAGTCGTGGTGGCGGGAGCAGCCATTTATTTGGCAAGCCGGTCCGGCAATAACAATTCCGGTTCACCGGACGGATCAAGTTCAAATGTCCAGGACCAGATCTCGCCAGCGGCGGGGATAAATACTCAAGGAAATGACCAAGGAATTATGCTGCAGAGCGTGGATATGCCGGAAGCGGGTTTTTTGGTTGTTCATACAGACAATAACGGCCAACCGGGAGCAATAGTCGGCGTCAGCCCTCTACTTCAGTCTGGGAACAATACTAACGTTCAGATCCCGGCTAATCTGATGCCGGGACAGCAATATATTATAGAAGCTCATGCGGACACTAACGGCAATCAGACCTTTGACGCGAACGCGGATCAGCCGATGAAAGATAGTCAGGGTAACGTGATGATGCAGCCATTCACTGCGCCGCAGGCAGGGACCCAAGGTAGCGTAAACCCAAATACCGTTGACCCTAATGCCCAAACACCGGTTGTGCCTCAGCCGACCCAACCTACCCTATAGGATAAGCGGAAGGCCGTTAGGCGGCCGAAAATGCGTTATTTAAAAGTAGCGGACGGATCTTTCCGACCCCCCTCGCTTAATTAAGCGAAGGGGGGTCGGTTCATGGCCAAGAATGGCGCAACAACAAGTGTCAAGAATAAGGGGAAAAAAATATTTTATCCTTTTGTAGTGGGAATGATAAAATTTTTCCTTTTTTCGGAGGTTGAGCTTTATTTCGATCCATGCTATGGTATACGCGGCTATCCAACTGAAGGCAAGATTTATTATAATTTATAATTAATTTCGCTTCGGAACGGATAGGGCAACCCTTTCAAACAAAATCGGTCCGCGAAACTAAGTCTATGCGCGAGCAAAAGCCCCGCATTTTTTTGTCGCACCGAAAGAATTATATTGTTTTTCCAGAAAATGGGGTCCTGCCCGTAAAGATACCATAAACCGCGAATCGATCTTCCTTCCTTTTCTCCGGCGATCCCTTATCGCCAGGATTTGATCCTTCCCGGTTGCCTAAAGCTTGCTTCCTGCTCATCATTTAGGTAGGCTTTATGGTCTCTTCATTTTTTACGTTTTGCCCGCCAAGGCCGGTTTTGCCGGTACCGCTTCGTGCGAAGGGTCTGCTGAGTGATTACACACGATGCATAATCACCTTGGCAAGTTATTTGGGAAAATCAAAATTTTAGCGAAAAAGCAGATAAATTTGGCCACTGCCATAGCCGGCGCGCTAATAATGCTCGGCTTGGTATTGACCCCCTGGAACAATTTGAGCCGGCAGGACGTCGCGCCCGCGCCAACTCCGACCGCCGCGCCCGCAGCCGCAGTCATTCCGGCGACGCCCGAGACCGCTTCCAAACCAGCGGTCACTTTGGCCAGCTTGCAATCCAAAGACGCTTATAACGGATTGCCGGTAGCTAACGTGAAGTATTATCCAGTGGACGGGGCGCAGGGAACAGTAATTCTTTTGCCGCAATACCATCGCGATCCGACCACCACGGACATCTACAGCGCTTCCAACGATTCCGGCGTGCGCAACCAGCAGCAGACCGCGCAGATTATGAAATATCTGGTGGATGACGGGCATGTCAACCTAGTGATGGTGGAGGGCGACCTGCAGGGGGACGTCCCGCAGTCCAAAATAGATCACACCAAGGCCGAGATGGCCGCGCGCGATCAGTTTGCGCAAAGCATCAAGGACCTGCAGCAGGCCTTGGACAACAACCATCTTAATCCGGCGATGGAACAGCAGCTCATGGGACAGTTGAACCAGGAGCTGGATAAGGTAAACCGCGACATCTGGCTTCAAAGCGCGCCTTATGTGCTCAAGGCCCAGGGCGAAAATTTGTCCCTGATTGGTTCGGAAAACCAGCAGAATCTGGATAAAGCCACGGCAGTAGTGCGCAATTATGTCTATATTAACGACCGTTTGGCCCAAGTTAGCCAGCGGACGGCTTCGCCGCAGTTAGGTATGGGCGGACAGCCGGTTGGTAATCCTCTGAGTATGGGCGGCAACCCCTTGAGCGGCATCAACGCCCAAGGTATACAGCAGCTGTTGCAGATGCTCGGGATGGGCAACGGCCAAGGCAACGTGGCGCAAGGTCTTTCCGCGTTGCAATCCATGGCCCAATCTAAGGGCGATAGCCAACTGGTATCGGTTTTGACCCAGACCCAGCAGGCTTACCAGAACCTGGAGTCCAGCACCAAGACTGCTACCGCAGTCACGAGCGGACCTTCCCGCGCGGATAATCCTTATGCCAATATCAGCGACCCCGTCAAGCTGCAGCAGATGCTTAAGGAAAGCGAGCAGCAGATCAATGACGTGGTCATAAACCAGCGCAACCAGGAAGCGGCCAGTTCCCTGGCCCAGGCGATGAAGGATCGCGGTCAGGATGTCGCAATGCTTCAGTTCGGAGCGGGCCACGAGGACACTTTGGTGCCGACACTGAATGCCCAGAAGCTCAATGTAATTGTTATTACGACCAATGAAGTAGCCTCAAGGGCAGGCCAGGAAGCTTAAACAAGTCCTCTATGATAACGAAAAAGGAGATGTCCTTGCGGCATCTCCTTTTCGGCTTTTCGCATCACCGAAACAATTTATCCAAAATTATCCATTGGCTTATCTGATCGGTTTCCGCAAATAGAGCAGTACCATCCTCATTGACCTTAAACAATCGATATAGGACATCCCATTGGTCCAGGGCATTATTGAACCCGTGTCCGTTCATTTCCTCGCTAAACAGCCGGTTTAATACTATCCAGCGACTGATAGGATTATTAAAATAGTATCCAGCCGCTTGTGTGGCTGGGACCAGAGAAAGAAAACCGAAAATCATCACAACAGCGACCGCTATATAGTTTGTAATTGTTCTTTTGTTCATCGGAATTTGGTGAACGGGTATGGTCAATAAGCGGAAGGGCGGAACATCGCATTTAATACTATCCATTGGCTGATGTCGTTGTAACGGTCGTTTATATGGCCGTCGCCGAACAATCCTTCCAGGATTATCCATTGACTAATTGGATCCAAACGGTTGAAGTTTGTATCGCTCAGCCCTGAACCGAACAGGGCGTTTAACACTATCCACTGGTTGATGGCATTATAATACCGTTGCGGGTGGTCGTAACCTTTATTGGAATTATCAAACAACCCTTCTAAGGTTATCCATCGGCTGATATAATTGAGATCTTCAAAAGGCAATCGCGGCGGTATGGCTGTCTGGCTTTGCGTAGGTACAGCAAAACCGCCTGTTTTTGTTCCGATAGTGCTATATGCTTTTACATCGGAACCCGACAAGGTTAAGGCAAGCAGGATGACTAAACCGATATTTGCCGTAAGGTTCGTGACGGGTTTCATATCCGATTGTCTTGTTCAGAGGAAAGGGGTCGTTGGACCCGACCCCTTTCCTGTTTAGCAGCTTTTGTTAGTACATACCATACGGACCATACGGAGCGAACAAGCCGGATAATACGATCCACTGGCTAATGGGATTGTTGTAGGCGCCGCCTGTGACCCCATCGCCAGTCGTACCACCGACAGCAGTAGGAGCGAACAAGCCGGATAATACGATCCACTGGCTAATGGGATTGTTGTAGGCGCCGTATCCATATCCGTATCCGAGTCCGTTTACGTCACCATATCCGTAGTATTGGGCTTTGGCCGGGGTAGCTGCGAACATGCCGGTAACCGCGACGGTCGCGACAATTGCTAATCCCACCAGAGCTTTTTTCAGGTTTTTCATGATTTTCACCGCCTTCCAAGATGACCGCTAATTATTAGACCGCTCTACTTCTCCAGGTTTTGTTCGCAAGCAGAGCAGAACTTGCGTGACTTCCAATTTGCGGTTTCTGCGTAACACAGGTTAAAAGCTGCTTTTTTGATTTACGGATCGACAACTGTCGCCGTAGTCGGAACTAGAGCAGTAGGAGCGAACAAGCCGCTCAACACTATCCACTGGCTGATGGGGTTGTAGAACGCTCCGCCTGCGACTCCCCCCGCTGGTGTGCCATAAGCGTAGTAAGGAGCGAACAAGCCGCTCAACACTATCCACTGGCTGATGGGGTTGTTGTAGGCTGCTCCAACGAGCGGCGCTTGGACTTCCGTCGTTACGGTCTGGGCCTTAGCCGGGGCCACAGTCGCAAATCCTACCATAGCGAGCAAAGCGACAGCCGCGAAAATTGCTATAAATTTGGTCATTACTTTTCACCCCCTTCCAAAACGTTAATTCTTTTGCATCCGTCACTGAGGAAAGGCGCCAAATTGCTTTTTTGGAAAAGAAAGAGGGCTTTTTACCCCCTTCTTTTTTGACGACTTTTCTTAGTAACCGAGCAAACCGCTCAACACTATCCACTGGCTGATGGGATTATATCCTCCGGCTATACCGCCGTAACTGCCATACTGAGCTTTAGCCACTAAAGCGCCTGCCGTGGCCATTACGGCCGCCAATACTAATCCGATTATCGCTTTTTTCATTTTTCGTACTCCTTTGGCAGTTGAATGTTAAAGATATCCCACGACCTTTAAAAACCTTACTTGAAAAACGGCGGAGATTGGGGCGATTTACCCGCCTCGCCGATCTTCCACGAAATAAATTTCCTGCGGCCGAAGCCGATCAATAGTGGTGTTGCTGAAAATGGCAGATGACATAAGATATGGATAACGCGAATTGTCTTGTTCAATTACATCAAAATAAGCAAGAATAGGATCTCTTGCGTCAAAAAGATTCGTTCGGCCGTGATACCGCCGCCATCGGCGAACGGCCGTTGGGGCAAGATGACCTTTAGGAATCAAACCGAAAGATGGTAAAGATCTTTGGTTTGATTTTTAAAGATTGACTTGCCAAAAAAACGAAAGCGACTACGTTCATTTTAGTTGACGTGCCGATGCATAATCCTGTCTAAAGTCCGATTTTGCGGCAGCAGCAGCGCGGCATGAACACGAAAAAAAATTTTTTTTTGGTTTTTTAGGCGGCAACGGGCCGCGGCTTTGCTGCAAAGCAGCGAACGGCCTTGCTTATGGGCAGCCGGTAACGCGCGGTCATGCTAAGGCGGCGATAAGCTGCATAAGGCGAACAATCCCGATCCCCCTATTATGACTGACCATTATAATAAACTTCGGCCACAGATTGTGCTATAATGTATTAGCTATCAATTATCTAAAAAGCCCAGAAACAAAGCGTTATGGCAGTACTTTATAGGAAATATAGGCCTCAGACTTTTTCCGATGTCTTGAACCAAAGGCATATTATCCAGACCCTAAAAAACCAGGTTCAGACCGGGCAAATTTCGCATGCTTATTTGTTTACCGGTACCAGGGGAGTAGGCAAAACCTCGGTAGCCAGGATATTGGCTAAGGCTTTGAATTGCGGAAAGTCCGCGGCAGGGCCGGCAGGTTCGGATTGGGACGGCAATCCTTGCGGCGAATGTGACAATTGCCGGCAAATTTCCCAGGGCAGTTTTTTAGACCTAGTGGAGATAGACGCGGCATCCAATACCGGCGTGGATAATATCCGCGAACTCATTGAGCATATTCGGTTCAGCCCTTCGACCGGAAAGTATAAGGTGTTCATCATAGACGAAGTCCATATGCTCAGCAAGGGAGCGTTTAACGCGTTGCTTAAGACCCTGGAAGAGCCGCCCGATCACGCGGTATTCGTGCTGGCTACCACGGAAGCGAATAAAGTGCCTGCCACTATAATTTCCCGCACCCAGCGGTTTGATTTTAAGCGGCTATCCGTCGAAGACCTGCGGAATCATCTGGAAAAGATAATTAAAGAGGAGGGGATCGCTTTGCCCGCGGGAGCTTTGGAACTTGTTGTCCGGAATGCGGAAGGCAGCGTGCGCGATTCTTTGTCTCTATTGGATAAAATATTGACCTTGGGCAGGGAAGCGACCTTGGAAGAATGCGAGCAGTTGCTTGGCGTGACCGACATCGCGGCTTGCGAGTCCTTGCTCGGTCTTATCGCGGGTGGTGAAGCGGAAAAAATTCCTGCTTTTTTCGCTGGACTGCTGGAACGGGGGGTCGATTTTGCGGTCTTTAATCGGGATTTTTTGGAATATTTGCGTAAAGCTTTGGTGTATAAGACCGCGGGGAAACAGGTACTTGAGGGGGGGCACGCGCGGGAACTGGAAGAATTGGCGGAAAAGCTTACGCTTGCGGAATTGATATTTATCATCCGTTTGTTTCTAAAGTCCTACAAAGACCTGGCCGTTTCGCCTGACCCGGAGATCCCATTGCTGGTTTCCGGTCTGGAGGCAGCCGCGAGAAGATCGGGAAGTTCCACGAACGGCAGCGGAAACAAAACGCCGTCGCAAAAGGTTGCGGCCACGGAAAAACAAGCTGTCAAAGAAGAAGCAGAAATGGCTGCCGATGCGCCAGCTCTATTAAAACAAGAGGATGGGCCGGCTTTGGTTGCGCTGACGCAGGCAGAAGAAATTATTTCTGTAGAAGAGCTTAAAGGACGTTGGGATGAGTTCATTGAGAAGGTCAAGGAAGTAAATGGCCCATTGGCAAGCTTGGTGAGGAATCATCCTATAGGTCGGGTTTTTGGGAACAATATCTTTTTGGAGGTCAAGTACGTTTTCCATAAGCAGAATCTGGAAAATCCCAAAAATCAGAAGGTCCTTTGCCAAAAACTCAGCGAGGTGTTTGGCAAGAACCTGCGGATCAGCGGGGAAGTGGCCAAGGATGACGGAGCAGGGAAGCCCGCGGCAACGGAAGTCCTGGCCGACGCGCTCAAAATATTCGGCGGCGAGCTGGTGGAATGATTATATCAACAAAATCGTCAAAATTTGGGAGGTAAAATCTATTCTATCATTCGGGATTTGCTGATATAATAATAAAGCCATATAGATAATAGTTTTACGAAAACAAATAAAGCATAAATATATGCTGGAAACAAAAGAACAAAAACGGTATTTGGCAACTGTTGTGGTTTTGATCCTTATTTTGGGCCTTGTCTCTTTTTGGCACAAGTCCGATTTTCGATACAAGGATACGAAGGATTATTCTAAGCCATCGCAGTCAGTTATTGAAGCTAATGCTTATTTGGATTATCTGGAATCATTGAAGATAGACCCTAAGGCCAGCCAGGAACTGTTTGAGAAGGTCCTGACACAGGATGACGTGAAGAAGGAAGTGGAAGCGGCTTTGGAGATCGATCAGACCATTACCCCTCCCGCAATAGACCAGAAGCAGATTAAGACGACGGCCGCGTCCGGACAGCAGGCAGTAGTCGATTACCTGACCGCGACAATGGGGCCGATCACGGAATATAACGGCAAGGCCGCAGGATTGAACGAGTCCCTGTTCGCTCAGGATGCCGCGGCAGCGGACCAGGCCAAGGCTGAATTTGCCGGCGTTTATGGCAAGATTCTGGGCGTGGATACTCCCAAGGAAGCTCTGGATATGCAGGAATTGTTGCTTACCGCTTACGCGGCTTATGGCGAGCTGCTGGACAGTTCCAAGTCTTACGCGACAGGGGAAAACGTTAACCCTTGGCCCAATGTTTACCGAGATTACGTGGTTATTAACGACAGCCTGAAAAAATACGGCGAGGAATTCAAGAAACTGGACGACAAGTATCAACTAGCGTCCCTGCCTGATTTACATTATGTCGTAAGCCATGAGGATGTCAAAAAATCTGGGTTTAGCCTTATTCCGGTCGCTCACGCCGGCTTAATTCCGGGCGTCCCTGATTTAATGATTACTATCGGTGATATCCCGAGTCTGGTCAAAGACGGCATAGAGCAGGGTCTAGCCGCATCTTTTTCGCAGTTCATGGGGTCGTTCATCCAGCAGCTGATCCAGAAGATAGAGAGTAACTATATGGTCGCCAACTTCCTGTATTACTCGGATGCCTTGATAAATGGCCAATATGCTAATGACTATCTGAATAAATATGTCGCTGATCCGCTGGACCGGCGGATAATCAAGACATTTATACCACAATTTAATTGCGGGCAAAATCAAGACCTACGGCCGCTGTTCGCAGCCAAAGCTAATCAATATTTGGGTTTTGATCCGGAGAATCTTGATCCCAAAGATCCGGATTATTATCAAAAGATGGCACAGGTGGGAAATTTTCTGGCTTCACCGAATGGCTGGGCCACTTATTATCAGTCAATGGCTGATCAGGCCGCGAGCGAAGCGGAAAAAGCTGCAGACAAGGAACTGACCAGTTCGGGCTTGAAGACCCCACGGGATATAATCAGTAATAATATCGCTAAATCCATAAACAGCATCGTCAGTTCCGAACGGGCTAGCCTGACCGCGCTGATGCAGTTGGGCGGACAGAACGCCAAGAGCTTCATCAGCGGTTTCATCGCGCAGCTGACCCAAAACCTGATGAATAACTTTGTGTTCAGCGGCGTGACGGGGACGGACCAGCCGGGCGTATTCAAAGAGCAAGCGACTTGCTTGGCCGCAGCGCAGATCCAGCTGGTCGTTCCAGTGACCGGCACTAAATATCAGCAGCCTTCCACCGGACCCAGCGAAGAGCAGATTTACAACGAGACTTGCGCCAAATACCCGGGGGCATGCCAGAATTCGGCAAGCTCTACCGGCGGAGTCGCGCCACGTTGATACTTATATGAAAACAGGGAGCGGGGGAGCTCCCTGTTTTAGTTTTTAACCGAAATATGGTATAATAATACAGCAAAAATCATTAACCTTTATCAAGTTATGATTGAGAACATGGAAAAGCCGGAGAATATGGAAGAAAAAAATTCAAATCAAGAAAAAGAGCTTGATAAACCGTTATTTCCGATATTTACCGAGCCTAAACCGCACGATGCTAAGTATACTTTCAAGACTTTATTGGTGGGGGTGGCTTTGGTAAGCCTGATATTCGGAGCGCTCGGGGGAGCGGTAGGAGCAGACTTGCTGCTTCGTCTGCCCCAAATTCAGAAGTATCTTCCCGTGGGGGCACAAAATCAGGCTTTGGAACAAAAAGTGACCTTGACCGAAGATTCGGCAATAATCGATGTGGTTAACCAAGCCAGTCCGGCCGTGGTATCCATCGTCATTTCCAAGGACCTGAACAAGACCCGAACCTTCGGGTTCGATCCGTTCGCTCCATTCTTTGGATTCGGCCAGCAGGCGGGCAGCTCCAGCCCAAACGTGCAGCAGGTTGGAGCGGGTAGCGGCTTCTTCGTTTCCAGTGACGGGTTGATATTAACTAACAAACATGTGGTTTCCGATGAACAGGCTAGCTACACGGTAGTGACTAACGATGGGAAGCGTTATGATGCCATAGTCCTGTCCCGCGACCCTATTAATGACTTAGCGATAATCAAGGTTGACATCAAAGACGCTCCGTATTTGAAGCTTGCGGATTCCTCGCAACTGCGGATTGGCCAGCGGGTCATTGCCATCGGCAATTCCTTGGGCGAATATCAGAATACTGTGACCACGGGAATAATCTCCGGTATCGGCCGGAGTATCACCGCCGGTTCCACTGATGGCAGCGAGCAGCTTTCCGGCGTGATTCAGACGGACGCGGCCATTAACCCGGGCAATAGCGGCGGCCCGCTTTTGAATACCGCTGGGCAGGTGGTAGGGATAAATACGGCCATAGACGAGCAGGGACAGTTAGTCGGGTTTGCCCTGCCAGCCGAGGATGCGGCCAAAGCGTTGGAAAGTTTCAATAAGTTTGGCAAGATCACTCGGCCGTTTTTGGGCGTTCGTTACGTTATGATCACCGCAGATATGGCCAAGAACGAGAATTTGCCCAAAGACAGCGGCGCGCTTATTTTACGGGGGCGAAATATGACCGATTTTGCCGTCATCCCTGGCAGTCCCGCGGACAAGGCCGGCTTAGTCGAGAACGACATTATTCTGGAGGTCAACGGCAAGAAGCTGGACGAGAATAACACGTTAAGCAACGCGCTTAAAAATTCCCAGGTGGGCGATCAGGTCGTTCTGAAGATTTATCATAAAGGGGAAGAGAAGACAGTTAACGCGACGCTGGGAGAGGCAAAATAATATATGAGGATATTGGGGATAGATTTTGGGGAAAAGCGCGTGGGTTTGGCCATAAGCGACGAGTCGCGGACCTTGGCGCGCGAATTGGAAGTGATATCCCCAAAAGAATTTTTCAGGAAGATAAAAGGCCTGGTCCGGGAATATGGAATAGGGAGAATGGTCCTGGGCTGGCCTTTGAATATGAAAGGCGAAGAGACAAAAAAGACCCAGGAAGTCAGGGAGTTTCGGGAAAAATTATCGAAGACCGTTGATGTTCCCGTGGATATCGCGGATGAGCGCTTATCCTCGCTTATGGCCTTGCACTTGCCGGGCGGGGATAAGAATACGGACAGCCTCGCGGCGCAGATAATCCTGCAAAATTATTTGGACAAAAAGAAAGTTACAGATAATGCTGGCCGCTTGTAGGATATGTTGACGGCCACGCTTCTCAGGTTTTCTTAGTTGATTTCGGAAGCGTCAGCCATATCGCTCACGCGAAAAGTATTTCTAGTAATCGCATCATTTCCTCTAAAAAAAATAAATAGAATAAGAAAATAAATATCAAATTCCAGAAAGATGTCAGAATTCCGTCAAAATCCGATAAACAAATCATGGGTCCTGTTCGCACCTAACCGCTCTAAGCGCCCGGAAGACTATCGGACGTATTCGGTTATGGCCAGCGAACCGGAGATTGACCATAAGTGCGTATTCTGTCCGGGCAATGAGCATGCGAACCCGGAAATTTCGCGCTACCCGCAAGGAAAGGATTGGGAGATCCGCGTCATCCCGAACAAATTTCAGGCACTGGAGCGGACCGCGGTGTATCGGCACAAGGAATTCTACATATCCATGTCCGGCGACGGTGACCACGAGGTCATTATCACCCGCAAACATAACGAGCCCGTAGCTCTGCAGTCCATCGCTACCGTGGAATTGAGTTTGAATACTTTCATCGAACGGTATCACGAACTGAGCAAGCGGCCGGATTTGGCCTACGTGCAGATATTCCACAACCACGGCCGTGACGCGGGCGCCAGCCTGATCCATCCGCATTACCAGCTAATCGCCACGCCCATCGTGCCGCCGCATATTCATTCCGAGATAATGGGTTGTTATCATTATTACCAGGGCAACCATTCCTGCGTGTATTGTGATATCATAAAAGAGGAGCTGAAGGTCCGTGACCGGGTGGTTTACGAGAACGATATGTTCGTGGTGCTGTCCGCTTACGCTTCGCGCAAGCCGTTCGAAACGTGGATATTGCCCAAAAAGCACGTGGCGCGGTTCGAGGAAGCGGACCCAGAGATGATAAAGCACCTTTCATTCGTGCTCAAGGTGATGCTCGGGCAGCTTTATACCAAATTGTCTGACCCACCGCTGAATTTTTATATCCACACCATGCCCATCCGCCGCAGCGAGAGCAATTTGTCTATTCACGAGGAAGCGGCTTACCATTGGCACCTGACAATCTTCCCACGTATCACCATTTGGGCGGGGTTCGAATATGCCACGGGTATTCCGGTCAACCCTATGCCGCCGGAAGTTACGGCAAAATTTTTAAGAGGGGAGTAAAATTTTATGAAGAAACTGATTGTTGCCAATTGGAAGCTGAACCCGCCGACGCTGAAGGAAGCGCAGAAGCTGGCCTGCGACATTGTCGTGACTGCGAAAAATAAGGTCGTGCTTTGCCCGCCAGCCGTGTTCTTGTCGCAAATAGATTTCCCCGCGCTCGGCGCGCAGGACTGTTTTTGGCAGGAGCGGGGAGCGTATACGGGGCAAATCTCGCCGCTGCAATTAAAGTCACTTGGGGTGAAATACTGCATCATCGGGCATAGCGAGAAGCGGGCAGTGGGGGAGAGCGACGAGATGGTGAATGCCAAACTCAAAGCTCTTTTGAAGAACAAGATAATTCCGATATTATGCGTCGGTTTTGGCACGACCGTAGAGCAGGACGACCTGGAAGCGACAGATGTGCTCAAGCAGCAGCTGGATATCGATCTAGCAGGTGTCGATCCGTCAAAAGTCATTGTCGCTTATGAACCGGTTTGGGCTATTGGCACTGGACATAATGCCACGCCCGAGCACGCGGAAAAGATCGGCATCTTTATCAAATCAAAATACGGCGCAAGTAAAGTATTGTATGGGGGCAGCGTCAACCCGTTCAATGCCAAAGGGTTTTTGCAGCAAAGGAACGTGGATGGCTTGCTGGTCGGAGGCGCGAGCCTCATTGCCAGCCAGTTCAACCAGATAATTAATTCCTAGCGAGTAGGCAGTAGCAAGTAGCTTGTAGGCTACCCAGCTACCATCTACCAGCTATAAGCTAAAATGATCTATATCGTTACCGACCACGCGGGGTTTGAGCTCAAGAATCAGATCGTGGAATATCTTAAAGCCAAAGGTTCGGCAGTGGAGGATTGTGGTCCTTTCGCGTATGATAAAGAGGATGATTATCCGGATCTGATCTATCCTTGCGCTATGAAGGTCGCTTGCGGCGGGCCGGAAGACAGAGGAATAATTTTAGGGATGAGCGGGCAGGGAGAAGCGATAGTCGCGAACAAAGCCAGAGGGATAAGGGCAGTGGTATATAACTGCGAGAACCTGGAAATCATTAGGTTGTCGCGGCAGCATAATGATGCCAATGTCCTGTCGCTTGGCGCGAAATTTCTGTCCATGGACCACCTTAAGGAAGCCATTGACCTGTGGCTGGCCACGCCGTTCGAAGGCGGCCGCCATCAGCGTCGGATCGACAAAATCACCAAAATTGAGTCCGAAACTTTCAAGTAGAAAAACAACAACACTACTAAATCGAAACATTTAATTTTTCGGATAATAATATTATGGCGCAAATTGTTCCGGCGATATTAGAGAAGACCAAGGAGGATTTTCGGGAGAAGGAGTCCCGCGTGGTCAAATTACCGGGCGTGGAGAGGATCCAGGTGGATTTTGGCGACGGTGAATTTGTGCCGAACAAGATGTTGCCGGTCACGGAAATAGAGCCGCTTAACCCGGCATTCCACTGGGAAGCGCACCTGATGACAAGCGAGCCGCAGGATTTCTTGGATTATCAGATCGCGGGTTTCAAGACCGTGATAGTGCACTACGAAGCGTATAAGGATAAGGACGATTTGAACAAGGCTCTTTATAATATTAAAAGCCTGGGATTGAAGAATGGAGTCGCGCTTAATCCGGATACTCCCGTGTCTGTATTGGTCGATTTCAAGCAAGTCGACGAATACCTGATGATGGGGGTCGTGCCGGGGTATCAGGGCCAGGCTTTTCTTGAGCCAACCAACGACCGGGTCAGGGAGCTTAGGCGCCTTATTCCCCAGGCTTTGATAGAAGTGGATGGCGGGGTAAACCTGGAGAACATTAAACAGGTCGCCCAAGCCGGCACGGACCTGATAATTGTTGGCTCGGCCCTGGTTAAGGCCCCAGATATCCTGGAAGCATACGAAAAATTAACAGCGGAAATCAATATTATTTGATTTAAGGCAAAATTTTAGATAAAAAAATAAATTTGATATTCCCTATTTAATCATTCAGCAGTGAAAGGCGTATGAATTGGGATACGTAAAAACAAACTACCAAAAATAACGATCAAAAGCCAAATGGGTTTTACCTTGATAGAACTATTGGTCATAATCTCCGTAATAGCGCTCTTGTCTTCCATCGTATTTTCTTCCATGATCCAGGCGCGGAGAAGGGCTCGCGACACCAAGCGGATAGCCGACATAAAACAGTTGCAGACGGCATTGGATTTATATTTGAGTGACAAAGGAACGTACCCTACGGTTTTCGAATATGGGGAGGGCGAAAGCGCCGCCCCGTATAACTGCGGTGGTTGGGACAGTTCGGAGATAGATTTCAATAATGACGGCAAACCTTTCATTGCGCCCCTGATCGATTCGGGCATAATTCAACAGTCTCCTCATGACCCAGGAGGGTCAAAAACCGCCTGCAGTTCCCCTTATGGTTATAGGTATTTTTTCTACCCCAAAGGCGTTTGTTCCGATGTGTGTGATGGCGGCGCTTTCTATGTTTTGGGGATAAACAGTTTTGAATCCCTCGCGACCTTTGCCAGCCCGGGTTGGAAATGCCATGGATCTGGTTGGACTAGCGGCCCCGCGAGCGACCCATCCTTAAGGGACTGGGGGACCGAGTTTGCTTGGGTCACCGGCAGATGCCAGTAAACTAATATATCCGTTTTGAATTATTAGTTATTTGAATAAGGATAATGATCCATGTCGAGGAATCAAAAGAAATAAAATCAGCAGGTTTTACCTTGATAGAGCTACTGGTGGTTATTTCCGTAATCGGTTTGCTGGCGAGCGTGGTTCTGGTCGCGCTTAATGACGCAAGAAAAAAATCGCGCGACACGAAAAGGTTGGCAGATATGGCCCAGATGCAGAAAGCTTTGGATCTATACTATAATATCAATAACCGTTATCCCAGCCCAAACAGCGATTCATCCTGCTCGGGATGGGACACTACCGCGGACGGGGTGTTTGTAAGCGCGTTAAGGACTGCCGGGATCATCGCTCAAGACATCAAAGACCCGTCAATTAACGCCTCTTGCGCGAATTACCGTTATTACCGTTATGGAGCGGGGACCAGCGGTTGCAGTGCGAACAGAGGGGACTTTTACGTCTTGGGGGTAAACGATATGGAAACCAGTGGCAGGCCTTATCCTCAAAGCCCTGGCTGGAGCTGTCCGAGCAGGAATTGGCAGAATGAGTTTGATTGGGTAGTGGGGAAGTTTGAAAAATAAAAGATATAAAACCTATGTTCGACATAATTTCCATCGGTGACTCGACAATAGATACGTTCCTGTTCATCCACGACGTGACCATAGAGAAGGTCAAGGGTGAACCCAAGGCCGTATTGAACTGGGGCGACAAGCTGCCCGTGGACAAGATGTTCCGCAGTGTGGCCGGCAATGCCACCAATAACGCGGTCGGCTCGGCTAGGCTCGGCCTGCGGACTGGGTTCTATACCGTTTTGGCGCACGATGCCGGCGGCCGCGAAATAATCCACAAAATGGAAAAGGAAGGCGTGTCCACCCGCTATATAGTCAAGAATGACAATCACGGCACGAACGCGTCCACGGTCCTGGTCTTTGACGGGGAGCGGACGATTTTCGTGTATCACGAGCACCGCAAATACAGATTACCTTCGTTCGTGCATTCGCATTGGGTGTATTTGACGAGTATGGGGGACGGGTTTGAGGTGATATATAAGGATCTGGCGAAATATTTGGATCGTTATAAAGTAAAACTAGGATTTAATCCTGGAACTTTCCAGCTGCGCGCCGGGCCCAAGGCGAACGGGTTAATGTTAAAGCGGACAGATGTTTTATCGCTTAATGTAGAAGAGGCGCAGAGTTGGGTCGGGGAAGATACGCGCGACCCCGGAGAATTATGCAAACGGCTGGTCAAACTTGGTCCGAAAGCCGTGGCCCTGACTGACGGCCGCGCCGGCGCGTACAGCTACAGCAGTGAAGGGTTTTATTATATACCGTCCTTTCCTGGCCCATGCCTAGAAGCGACAGGGGCAGGCGATGCGTTCACTACCGCTTACATCGCCGCGCTCATTTTAGGCAAGTCGCACTCCGAAGCTTTACGCTGGGGTCCGGTCAATGCCGGCAGCGTGGTCCAGCATGTGGGGCCGCAGGCGGGCCTACTCAAGCGGAAAGAACTGGAAGGGGAACTCGCCAAATTGAAGAAATTCTTGCCCATTAGGCTCGATTCCGACAAGAGCAGGCATTTGGCGGAAAAACTGGCGCGAAAGCAAACAAATTAATTTTATCGGCATGGATTTTTTCAGCAATGGCATCACGGGTTCCGACGTAAGGGATCCGAACTTCCGCTTAAGATTTTTTGTTATAATATTTATGGGGGTGATGGCTTTCGGGGCGGTGCTGTTCTGGCGCAGTAAATTGTTACTGTCCCAGGAGTACGTGGACATCCCGATAGCCAAACATTTGCAGGAAAAGGATTTTTATCAAAACATAGAAGAATAATTCATCCGTTGCGGCTCCTTTTGCCGCAGCGTTACGGAGATAAAATATGGGCAAAATAAAAGTGGCGATAAACGGTTTCGGACGGATCGGCAGGCACGCTTTTAAGGTAGCGCTGGAAAAGCCGGAGTTGGAGGTGGTGGGGATAAATGACCTGACCTCCACCGCGGTTTTGGCGCATCTGTTGAAATATGACAGCGTGTACGGGCGGTACGGAAGGAAAGTCGGTTATACGGAAACGGCTATAGTGGTTGATGGCAAGGAATATCCCGTGTTCGCGGAAAAGGACCCGGCCGCTCTGCCCTGGGGAAAATTGAGCGTGGACGTGGTTTTGGAATGCACTGGCCGATTCACGGATAGCGAGAAATCCTCAGCGCATCTTAAAGCCGGAGCAAAAAAAGTGATTATCAGCGCGCCAGCCAAGGATGAGGGCGTCACGCCAACCATCGTGCTGGGCGTGAACCAGGACAAGTATCAAGGCCAGCCCATAATCAGCAACGCGTCGTGCACCACCAACTGCATCGCGCCCGTTTTGTCGGTTTTGCAGGAAAAATTCGGCGTACAGAAGGCGTTCATGAGCACTATTCATAGTTATACCGCGGAACAGAACTTGGTGGACGGCCCGCCGCCGGGAGGGAAGTCCAATGACCTGAGAAGGGCGCGCGCGGCCGGTGTCAACATAATCCCGACCACGACCGGCGCGGCTATCTCCGCGACCCAAGCGATCCCCGAACTGAAAGGAAAATTCGATGGCGTGTCTTTCCGCGTCCCGACCCCGGTTGGCAGCCTTTCGGATTTCGTGATGCTGATGGCGCGGGATGTGACCAAGGAGGAGGTTAACCAAGCGTTTATTGACGCGTCCAAGCAGAAAAAGTACCAAGGGATAATCGAGGCAGTCAATGAGCCCATTGTTCTGCAGGATATTGTCGGCAATCCAGCGTCAACCATCGTGGATTTGTCCTTGACACAGGTCGTGGACGGAAACTTTCTAAAGGTCGTGGCATGGTACGACAACGAGTATGGCTACAGCAACCGGCTGGTGGAAGAAGTTGTTATGGTTGGGAATAAATAATTGACAAAATTTAAAAAATTGAACAAAAATGACAAAATTTATGGCACACCTGCAAAAAAATTTATGTCAATTTTGTCAATTATGTCATTTTTGTCAATAAAATTATGGCCATAAGATATCTTCGGACAGCGAAAATCAAGAATAAGACCGTCCTGCTTCGCGTGGACGTCAATGTTCCGCTGGACAAGAAAACCGGCAAAGTAGCGGACAGTTTTCGCATTGAGCAGATAATCCCGACCATCAGGCATCTGCAGAAGGACGGCAACAAGGTTATCCTCTGTGGCCATCTCGGCCGGCCCAAAGGCGAGGACGAGTCGCTGTCGCTGAAATCGGTCGCCGAAAAGCTGGCAGACCTTTTGGGCCTGAAATTTATCCATACCGACCACAAAATACCGGATTACAATATTCCGCACCTAATCTTCTACACCGGCAATATCAAGGAAGACAAGCATCAAAAACAACTTGGTAGCATCCATCCCAAAGACCTGGTGGTTCTGGAGAACTTGCGGTTCAACAGGGGCGAAGAGGAAAATGACCCGATGTTCGCCAAAAAATTGGCGAGCCTGGCGGATGTTTACGTCAATGACGCTTTTGGCGTGGATCACCGCGAGGCCGCGTCGGTGTCGGCCATCACGAAATACCTTCCCGCTTATGCCGGCCTGCTTTTGGAAAAGGAGATAAAATCTCTGGATATCGTCTTGCATAAAGCCGCGCATCCGTTCGTGGTGTTGATGGGCGGCATTAAGATCTCTGACAAGGTCAAGACTATAGAGAACCTGGGCAAGAAAGCGGACAAGATTTTGATAACCGGGGGGTTGGCCAACCTGTTTTTTTTGTCCAAAGGCTATGAGATAGGACTGTCCAAAGTGGAAAAGGAAGCGGAAAAGACGGCTTGGGCTTTACAGAAGAATTTTAAGGACAAGATAATGCTGCCGCAGGACGTGGTGGTGGCGGACGAAAAGATGGACAAAGACACTATTCGCGTGGTGCCGCCGCATCTTGTCGGGAAAAGGGAGGTTATTTACGACATCGGGACAAAGACCATGCTGGAGTTCGCGGGGATATTAAAGAATGCCAAGACCATTGTCTGGAACGGGCCGCTCGGGCTGTTCGAAGTCAAGCCGTTCCATAACGGGACCATGGCGCTGGCGCGGATAATCGGCGGCGTGGCTATGCGCAAGGCGTTCGCGGTCGTGGGAGGAGGGGAGACGGTAGACGCGGTGCGCGAGGCAGGGCAATTTAACCATATTGACCATATTTCCACGGGCGGCGGCGCCATGCTGGAATATCTTGCCGGCAAAAAGCTTCCCGGAATAGAAGCGTTGAAATAAATATTAATCAGACATTTATGAAGTACGATATTATATATATTACTTGTTGTCACTACCTTTAAGTTTTCTCTTAGTCTCAAAGACCATACATTACAAAAAGAAATATTTTTGGTATGATTACTCAGCGTTGTTTACTTTGACCTTGCTGACTTTATTCATGCTTTATAAAAGCATGGGAGTAAGTGTAGTGTACGTATTCGTTATTTGGTGTGTAATAGGTCCGCTTTTAGAAGCCGTAGTTGGATATACTTACTTTAACCTGACAGGCGGGCATTTATGGGTATATGAGAAATGTTCTATTTTCAATCGCACTACTAGTATGTTAAGCATTCCGTTTTGGGGATTTGCCGGGGCGACTTTTTACGCAGTAGATAAATTGGTGACCTTGTTGTTACGTTAGTATGGTATGTAAATCACCTTTTTATTGGATAATCGTATGTAGTGTAGGGTCAACAATTGGTTGGTCCTACAGACAGAATTAATAGACAAAACACTATGAAAATCACGAAGATCCAGGCCAGGGAAATATTGGATAGTCGCGGGAACCCTACCGTTGAGACGACCGTGTGGGCGGGGGACGTGTGGGCCAAGGCCAGCGTGCCGAGCGGCGCGTCTACGGGCATCCATGAAGCGTGGGAGCTGCACGACAACGACAAGAAAAGATACGGCGGTAAGGGCGTGCTTAAGGCGGTAAAGAACGTGAACACGGAAATCCTTAAGGCGCTAAAAGGCGAGGATGTGACGCACCAGCAGGACATTGACCAGAGAATGATCGCCCTAGACGGCACGCCGAACAAATCCAGGCTGGGCGCGAATGCCATTTTGTCGGTATCTTTGGCCTGTATTCGCGTAGCCGCAAAATTGGCCAAAAAAGAGCTTTTTTCCTATCTCGCTCAACAATACCACTTCAAGCCAAAAAGCCTGCCTACGCCCCTTTTTAACGTCATAAACGGCGGAAAACACGCGGATTCAGGTTTAGATATCCAGGAATTCTTTATTATCCCGCAAAAGGGCAGCTTTGCCGAAAAAGTGCGAAAAGGGGCAGAAGTTTTCCATGTCTTAAAAAAGCAGCTGGCCAGCCAGGGCCTGACCACGGCTGTTGGTGATGAAGGGGGGTTCGCGCCCAAACTTAAGTCCAATGAACACGCGCTCAAAGAGCTCGCCGCTGCCATCAAGTCGGCCGGCTACAAATTGGGCGTGGATTTCCGTTTGGGCATGGACGCGGCAGCCAGCGAATTCTTTGACGTCAAGACAGGCGAGTACGAATTGCAAGCGTCTCATCTTAAGTTAGGTTCCGAAAAGATCCATCGCTTGTATCAAGAATGGGCGGCAAAATACCATATGCAGATAGTGGAGGACGGCTGCAGTGAGGACGATTTCAAGGGATGGAAGACATTGACCAAGCAGCTTGGCAGGAAATTGATATTGGTCGGTGACGACCTGTTTGTGACCAATCCGCACCGTTTGGCTATGGGCATCGCGCAGAAGATGGGCAACGCGGTGTTGATAAAGGTCAACCAGATCGGCACCCTGACCGAAACTGTCCAGACCATCAAGCTGGCGCAGAGCCATAAATACAAGGTCGTGGTGTCGCACCGCAGCGGCGAGACCTGCGACAGCTTCATCGCGGACCTGGCCGCGGCAGTGGACGCGGACTTCATCAAGACCGGCGCGCCGAGCAGGGGAGAGAGGCTGGCGAAGTATAACCGGCTGATGGAAATCGAAACAATGATCCGATCCTGATATACGGATGAAATCCGGATCTACGGATAACTGCGGATATGAAAACCATATCAAATTATTATAAGAAGACGAAACCTATAAACTGAACGGGATTGCTTTCAGGACACAAAATATCATAGGCAGGTTTGGCAGGGAAAAGCAGTATTGCGATGTATATGAAGGGTTCCTCAAAGAAGAAAATATAGCCTATAAGAGAGAATTGATAATCGGAGACAGCGGGAACAGGTTGGATTTTTATGTCTTTGGATGCATCCCTCTAGAGATAAAAGCAATTTCGTACATAACCAAGGAAGATTATTATTAGATGCAGAGGTACCTGCAGGCCTTGAATGCAGAACTCGGGATAATTTATAACTTTCGTGATAAATATTTTAAGCCTAGAAGAGTATTAAGGGAAACCAGAAAATATTCGCAGGTATCCGCACATCCGGATGATATCAGCAAATCCGGATCGAATTGTTAAAATGAACCACAAGAAATACAACAAAGTCGTCCTTGTTATTATTGACGGTTTTGGCGTGGCATCGCCGTCCAACGGCAATGCAGTTAGTCGCGCGAATATTCCGAACATAAATTACATCATCGCGAACTTTCCGAACCTCACCATCCAAGCCAGCGGGCCTTTGGTCGGATTGCCATGGGGCGAAATGGGGAATTCCGAGGTAGGGCACTTGAATATTGGCGCGGGGCGCATTGTGGGACAGGACTTGCCTCGTATCACGATATCGATCCAGACCGGAGAATTCTTCAAAAATCCAGTGTTCTTGGAAGCGATAGAACATGTAAAGAAGAACAATTCCAGCTTGCATCTTATGGGATTGGTCAGTCCGGGCGGCGTGCACAGCCTGGACGAGCACCTGTTCGCTTTGCTCGGCCTGGCGCAGCAGCAGGGACTGTCGCGCGTGTTCATCCATATGTTCACAGACGGACGTGACACGGAACCGAAGATCGCGATTAATACGGTCCGCAAGCTCAAGGAAAAGATCAACGAGATTGGCGTGGGCCGGATCGCGACCATTGGCGGCCGATTCTATACTATGGATCGCGGCGGGCACTGGAACCAGACCGCGGAAACGTATCAGGCCTTAGTGGACGGCAAAGGTCCGACCTTCAATTCCGCCGAGGAATGCATCGCGCTTAGTTACAATCAGCAGATATTCGACGAGATGATAAAGCCCGCGGTCATTGTGGACGAAGAGGAACAGCCGGTGGGAAAGATAGCGGACAACGATGCGGTCATCTTCTTTAATTTCCGGCAGGACCGCGCCTTGCAGCTGACCGAATTCTTCGTCAAACCTGAAGCCGTTCCTGAACAGTTCCGGCGCCAGCCATTGCAGAATCTGTATTTCGCGACAATGACCGAATATGCTTCCGGTTTACCCGTACATGTGGCGTTTCCTCCCATCAGCCTGAAGAATAATTTAGCCGAGGTGCTGGCCAATAATCACCTGACGCAATTTCACATCGCAGAGAGCGAAAAATACGCGCACGTCACCGCCTTCTTCAACTGCGGCCGGACGGAAAAGTGGCCGGGGGAAGACCGAATCATAGTTACCAGTCCGGAGAACGGCAGGAATTACGTGGACCATCCCGAGATGTCGGCCGAGGAGCTGACGGACATTTTGACCCAGAAGATCGTTTCCACTGACACAAATTTTTTCGTGGCAAATTTTGCTAATCCGGATATGGTTGGCCATACCGGTAGCCTTTCGGCAGCGACCGCGGCCGTGGAGTTCATCGACAAGTGCTTAAAGAGGATTATGGACAGCTGCCTGCAGGTGGATGCGGCCATGCTGGTGACCGCGGACCACGGCAACGTGGAGCAGATGGTCAATTCCAAGACCGGGGATATAGACAAGGACCACACCACCAACCCTGTGCCGTTTTTGCTTATCGCCAACGAATTTCGGTTCAAGTCGCCGACCAACCATACCTATAATTCCCTGTGCACTAAGGTGCCGTCAGGAGTGATCTGCGACATTGCGCCGACCGTGCTGGAACTGTTCGGCTTGCCTAAGCCCGAGGAAATGACTGGCGTGGACCTGCTGGACGAATTGGTGCCGGTGCCGATCAGAAAAGCGTAATGCGTTAGGCGGTGACGCGGTGGGTATCGGTAAGAGTTTTGCATCTAGCGTCACGCTTAACGCCACCGTTAGACGATACGCGTAGCTCAACCGTTAAACACTTAACGCGTCCTTCAAGGGCTTTTTCTTTTGTTCCGGTACTGGTAAAATGGAATGTATGAGCAGGGTTTGGAAGCTAAAACCTAAGGCGCCGGAAGATTTTCTGAGAAAGTTTCCGCAATATTCCCCGCTAATTTCCCAGCTTTTATATGATCGCGGGTTATTGGAGCCGGAAGATGTAGAGGAATTTTTCAACGTTGAGTACGGAAAATTGCATGATCCGTTCCTGTTTTTGGATATGGCAAAAGCTGTTGCGCGGATCTGGCAGGCCATAGAGAATAAAGAGAATATTTTCATCTACGGCGATTACGACGCGGACGCGGTCACAGCCAATGCCGTGCTGCAGCAGACGTTCCGCTATTTGGGAGTTGAGGTCCAAAGTTATATCCCGGACCGATTCACCGAAGGATACGGGCTGAACGTGGAAGCGTTCGAAAAAATAAGATCAGCCGGCGCGAATTTGGTTATTACCGTAGACTGCGGCACAAACTCTTTAGACGTGGCCGAATATTGCAAAAAGAACGGCATTGACCTAATAATCACGGACCACCACGAGATTCTGGACGGCAAGCCTGATGCGTTTGCGCTCATCAATCCCAAAAATCCCGACGATAGATATCCTTGCCAAGACATCACCGGTGTTGGCGTGGCGTTCAAGCTGGCGTGCGGAATATTGAGCGAACAAGATAAGGTATCATCGGCTCGCCGTAAAGGCGGGTCGCGGCCTGTTCCTACCGGGGAATATCATCAGGAAGGATGGGAAAAATGGCTACTTGATCTTGTTGCCATCGGCACAGTAGCGGATTGCCATTCCCTCATTGGAGAGAATCGCATCCTGGTCAAATACGGGCTAATGGTACTGCGGAAGACCCGCTGGGTCGGCTTGCGCGCGCTAATGCGCTCCGCGGCCCTGGACCTGGAGCAGCGGCCGCCCGATACTTATACGCTAGGGTTTATTATCGCGCCGCGCCTGAACGCGGCTGGCCGGCTGGAGCACGCGGACATTGCCTTGCATCTGCTGATGGAAAATGATCCCATTAAAGCCCAGGAGCGCGCGTTTGCCTTGGAAGAGATCAATCGCCGTAGGCAGGGCTTGACCGAACGGGTGATGAGCGAAGCCAGGGAAAAGATCATCCCCATCCAGGACCGCAAGATAATCGTATTGATGGCCGAAGGCTGGCCCAAGGGCGTAGTCGGGCTGGCCGCGGGCAAGATCGCGGAGGAGTTTGGCAAGCCCACAATCGTGCTAGAAAAGAATGACGGGCAGTCCACAGGTTCGGCGCGCACGGTAGGGGAGTTCGATATCATGAAAGCGCTGAAGTCCGTTTCCGACCAGCTTGTCCGCTTCGGCGGCCATAAACAGGCGGCGGGATTGACCTTGGAGACGGACAAGTTCGAGGAGTTCTATCAACAACTCCTGCGGTACGCGGAAACGCACCTTAAGGAAGAGGACTTGCAGCGGTCGCTGGTCTTGGACGCGGAATTGTCGTCCGCCTATTTGACCTTGGACACGCTTGAAGAGCTGAAAAAATTCGAGCCATTCGGCACGGGCAATCCGCGGCCAAAATTCGCCATAAACGATTGCAAGGTTTTGGCTTTCCGCGTTGTCGGGGCCAATGGGCAGCATCTTCAGATGACCCTGGAGAAGAACAACACGACAGTGCCTTCCGTGGCTTTCGGCTGGGGCAAGTTTGCCCAAAACCTGAAAATCGGCGATACTATAAATATAGCAGCGGAACTAATGGAAGACGGATGGAATGGGAGAAGGGAAGTGAAGCTGAGGGTTATTGATATTAAGCAAAATAACAATTAACAATAAAACAATTTAACATTTTTAAACCCTTTTTTGTTAAATTATTATCTTGTTAAAATGAAACTAATCATCAACACTGACGGTGGGGCGAGGGGAAATCCGGGGCCGGCCGGCATCGGGGTGGTTATTAGGGACGAGCAGGGGAGCATACTGGCCGAGCGCAATCAGTATATCGGCGAGGCTACCAATAATTGCGCGGAATATAAAGCGCTGATTTTGGCGCTTTTGGCCGCGCGCGACCTCGGGGCCGACCATATCCAGATAAATATGGACAGCGAGCTTATAGTGCGGCAGATGCAAGGGAAATACAAGATCAAAGAGCCGAGCCTGAAGGTCCTGGCCGCGGAAGTGCTTGGTCTAACCAACAACTTCAAGCAAGTGATATTCCATCACGTGCCGCGCGAGCAGAACAAGGAAGCGGACAAACTGGTGAACAAGGCCATAGACGCGGCAGGGAAGTAGCAGTGGCTATTAAATGGGAGATTAAAGATTAAGGATTTAAGATTTAACAGGGGGAAGAAACTCAGAACGCAAAATTCAAAAAAGCAAAACTGGGAACAGGAATGACAACAAAAAAACGGCTAAATCGTAAAAATCAACGATTTAGCCGTTTTTTTTGAGGCGTCATCTTATCTTTAATACCTTCAATTTTCCGTCATCCAGCACATAAGCCCTGATTAGGTTCGGGCCGAGCAGGAATTTCTGCAGGTCCGTGCCCTGGTACAAGACGTAATTATTTTGCTGGTCACGGCTGTCCAGCTCCATCGTCTCCAGCCGGTTGTCGCGGATGAAGAACACGTTGCCGAAGCCGAGGTTTATTGAAGGGTCCGTTATAGGCGAGCCGCTGCGGTTGATGAAGTTAATGTTGTGGAAAAATGGATTGTAGAATTCCAGTTCGCCGGCGTGGAAGAACACCAGCGATGATTCCGCGTAGTCAAAATCCTGCGCCGTGATGTTGCTTGCCAGTTTTTCCAGTCCTGACGAGATTTTATAGAGAGAGCCATCCAAGAGTAGCAGGACCTGCCTTTCAAAGTTTACGAAGATCTGTCCTTTGTTGAAGTCGGGGATGCCGTCCAAGACCTTGGCGGCCGGATTCTCCGGCAGGTCGCTGACGAACAGGGCGTTTTTCCCGTCCCTTTCAGGACCGATGAAATAAAGGTTGTTTTCCCTCAAGACGAAAGCGGCCACGCCTTCTTTCACGGCGGTTTTGGCCTGTTGTTTTGCATCAACGTGGTAGAGGATGTTGTCCTGCAAAGCGAAAAGCCGGTTATCCGCAGAAAATTTCAGCTCCGGAAGCGAAGAGAATAAATTGCTTATATCGGTTATTGTCTTGGCGCCACGGTCAAAGATCATCACCGTCGGGGAAGAGGCTTCTGCCGCGCTGGTCAAGGCGAAGAGTTGTCCGTTGGGTGATGCGGTGATGGAGGCGGCCGTCCGCGGCAGGGGAAAATTCTCGCTGCGGGAAAGGTCATTAGTTTGGGCGTAAACAAGCTCTCCCTGGGAAAGATATAACAGGAAGTCGTTGCCGACGTAAAAATCCAAAACGCCCGAAGCGATATCAGTGGCTCGCGGGTCTTTAAGGAAAAGGTAGAGCTTGTTCGGTTCCGGACTGGCCCAGGTCACTTGTCCTTCGGTCACGGGAAGCCTTTTGGACCAGTCAAAGTAACCATCCTTGCGTACGGTCACTTCGTATTCCTTAGTCGGCAGGAAGCGCACGCTGCCGCTTTTTTTCAGTTCCAGCTCGCCGTTTATGTAGATTTCGGCGTCCTTGGGTTCGGTTTTGATAGCCAGTATCCCGGTCCGGACGAACTTGTGGCTGGCAAAATCATAGGTGATGCCGCGCACGTAGAATAAGATCAAGGGTGCGAGTAGCAAAAAAAGCAGGAACCCGAAAGATAAAAGGAGGTAACGTGTTTTTTTTGTCATAAAGCGTAGTATTTATTATCATTTTACCTGAAAAAGGGGGTTGTTACAAATGGACGTTGTTGGTATAATATGGATTGAATCAGGAATCAGGGGTTTGAAACCATAATTCATAATTCGTAATCCATAATTCGCGCCTGCATGTTTGAATCAAAAATCGGAATAGACCTGGGGACAGCGAATACTTTGGTGTTCCTGCCCAAGCGGGGGATAATCATCAACGAGCCAACCGTGGTAGCCGTCTCTTTGGATGACAACCGCATTTTGGCCGTGGGGCAGGAGGCGAAAGAGATGCTTGGGCGAACGCCGGAGACCATAATAGCCAACCGACCAATGAAGGACGGGGTTATTGCCGACTACCGCGTAACCGAAGCGATGCTGCGGTATTTTATCAATAAAGCTTTGGGGAACGTGCGTTTTTTCCGTCCGGAAGTCATGATCAGCGTGCCTGGCGGGATAACTTCCACCGAGCGTCGCGCCGTGGTTGACGCGGCTCAGGCCGCGGGCGCCAAGAACGCGTTCGTCATCAAAGAGACCGTGGCCGCTGCCATCGGCGCGGGCATCCCCATTTCCTCGGCTTCAGGCAATCTGGTGATAGACATCGGCGGGGGGACGACGGATGTGGCCGTGCTATCGCTCGGCGGCGTGGTGAACTCTACTTCCGTGCGCGTGGCCGGCAACAAGCTGGATCAAGCGATCATTGATTACGTCAGAAGGAAGCACGGTATCGCCATCGGAGACCGGACCGCGGAAGAGATCAAGGTCAATATCGGCAGCGCTTTGCCGGTCCAGGAAGAGGAGATGATGGAAATAAAGGGCCGCGATATGATCAGCGGCCTGCCCAAGACCGTGACTGTGTCCACCAACGGAATAGTGGAAGGCATCAGCGAGGAGCTTAAGGAGATAGTCAAGGCGGTCAAGACCGTGCTGCAAGATACGCCTCCCGAACTGGCCAGCGACATCATTGACAAGGGTATGATAATGACCGGCGGCACGTCGCTTTTAAAGAACCTGGACCAATATATCGCGCAGTGCGTGGGCGTGCCTTGTTTCGTGGCCGAGGAGCCGCTGCTTTGCGTGGCCAAAGGCACGGGTGTGGCTTTGGACAATTTAGACAGCTACAAACGCAGCATCTTGAGCATCAAGTAGCTTTAGGATTTGTTTTTTGCGGGAATTTATCTTATAATATAAGCGTAATATATAACGATAATTAATAGGGGGCTTATTCAAACATAAACCAACATTATGATTCAAAAAAATAAAAAATCCCTCTACATCTACCTTAGTTCGCTTATGGGGGTCTTGCTGTTCTTGACCCTGCATCGGGTTGTGTTCTTTTTTCTCTCCATTTTGGGGGCGTATGGCATTGAACCGCTGCAAAGCGATGTGTCTTCCTTGTTATTTATGGGGATAGAATATTTCACCTTGATCCTGGCGATGATGCTGGGAGCCTGGTACGGCATCTGGGTGGGGCTGTATTGGTTTGAGAAGGTGTATGTGGAAGGGAATCATCCAGGCGTGGTTGGACATCTGGCGGACTGCTGCTGGCCGGCCCCGAAGAACCGCTACCGCTTGGAGGCGAAGCTGGAATCGGCGGAAAAGAAATTGGAAGCCGATATGTGGGAGCTGGAGAGTCTAGCCAAGGCCATCCCGGTAACCATCGCTTCCCCGGAACCGATAAAGAGGCGGGTGGTAAGGAAAAAGGCGCCGAAAATACCGGCTGCCAAATGACAAGTGTCCATCGGCATTTTAGATAAGCAATGACCGCAAAAAAATTTTTTCTATTTCTTATCTTGCAACTGCTGCTGCTTTTGGGGATAAAGTTACTGTTTTTTAAGGCGTTCGGCATCACTGATGTGTTTATGGAATACGCCTATTGGGCGCTGATAGCGGTCGTGGTGGTGGCCATGGCGCGACGGCTTGGAGTGATGAATTATCTGGAAGCGATATTCGTGGCCGTGACCTGGTTTCTGGCGAACTTATTTTTTGACCTCATAATCACCGGAGCGCTGCTTGGGTACTCCATGTTCACCCGCTGGCAGTTATGGGTGGGGTATTTAATAATGATGTTGTCCATCTTCGTTTTCCACAAGAAACGGCACGTGCAGATCCGCAAGGAGCAGGCCGCGCACCATCACGGCCACCACTAGGGACCAGACAAAGATCCGTCCTTGGAAATGATTCGTGTCATTCCCGGGAGCGGGTTTTTGTTTTTATAAACTCGATAAAAAGGAGAAGAAGGGGAAGATGAAAAAAAGGAAGCCGAGGGTTGGAATTTACGGCTACAGTCCTACGGATCCGAGGATAGTGAGGATCGTTGAAGCGAATGAACAGAGGGTTGTTTGGATCGCTCCGTTCGACGACCCTGAGATGGCCCTGCGCGAAGTGAAGAAAAGCCCGCCGGACATATTAGTGGTGAACCCACGTTATTCGGGCCGGCTGGCGGGATTCGGATGGCCGGAGGAGACCATTATGGTCATAAAGACTAACCCGTTCGGAGAGCGGGTAGTCGATTTGACTCCCGGAAGGTGATTAATCAGGCGAAGGCTTCAAAGCATGGCGCTGACTTGGTATATAAGTCGGCGCTTTGTTATTAGGTTGTGGAAAACTGCCATTGTGGTAATGGCAGTTTTTGGTATGATGATTAAAGGTGAACGAAAGTTTACCATAGTAACGTAAAAGTCAAAATTCAAAACGTAAAAATATAGATGTTTCCGCCCGCCTTGTGGCGGGCGGAAACTCCTTAGTTTGACTTATGAGTTTTGACTCATCTTAGCTTATGCAGAGAATAATTATGCATCTAGACATGAATAGTTATTTTGCTTCCTGCGAACAGCAAGATAATCCGGCGTGGCGGGGGAAGCCCGTTGGCGTGTGCGAGCATTTGGGCGGTATTATCATCGGCGCGAGTGTGGAAGCCAAGAAATGGGGCATATCCACAGGTACGCCGGTCTGGGAAGCGAAAAAACTCTACCCTAAAATAGTCCTGACCCATGCCCATCCCGACCGCTACCGCCAGCTGACTAGGGAGTTCATCAAGGTAGTGTCCGATTACACGGATCAGGTGGAGGTCTATAGTATAGACGAGGTATTTGCGGATATTACAGCAAGCTGTAATATCAAGTTTCCAATTTCCAATTTCCAATTTTCAGACAGATCCCAGGTCCCAAACTCCAAAAGATACCAAGGTCGGACATATCTGTGGGCAAAAGAAGTGATGCCGGATGCCGATCCCTGGCAGGAAGCCGTCAGGGTCGCGAGGGAAACAAAGAAGCGCATCAGGGCCGAGGTCGGGGACTGGCTGCGGTGCAGCGTGGGCCTGGCGGAGAACAAGCTATTGGCAAAGATCGGGTCGGATATGCAAAAGCCTGACGGCTTAGTCATGATCATTGACAAAAATGACCCGTCTCGACTCGGCTCGAGTCAAGCCGAGGCGGACATAATTGACAAAAATGAAAACCAGGGATACCTGAGATACATCAAAGATGACCTTTATCAAATACTTAAGCTGACCGATGTGCCGGGGATAGGTAAGAGGATGGAGAAGCGGCTTAACGCGCTTGGAATAAAAAATCTGAAAGATCTGCGGGATTATCCCCAAAGCAAGCTGGTGGCCGCGTTCGGTCTGCCTGGGTATCATCTCTATAATCTCGGCCAGCTCAAAGGGAGTGCGGCGCCCGAAGTGGAGGAGGACGATGAAATAAAATCCATCGGCCATATGTACACCCTGCCGCAGGAATACCGTAAACAGGAATATTTCGTGCCGGTGCTGTATAAGCTTTCCGAGATGGTCGCCAGGCGCCTGCGCCAGCAAGGATTAGCGGGCAATGTTCTGCATTTCTATTTCTGCGACCGGTTTGAGCGCAGTTTCGGAAAGTCTCGTAAGCTCAAGTATTACTTGCAGGAAGGCCAGGAGATATTCCTGGAGAGCATGGACATCCTCGAGTGCGCGGGAGGGGCAGAGCTGGTCCCTGCCGGGGCCAGGCTCATTGGCATCTCGGTTTCGGGTCTGGCCGACCGGATAAACCAGCTCAGTCTGTTTGGCGACGTGGAGCGACAGCGGCGGATGGTTGAGGCTCTCGACAAGATAAACGGGAAATACGGGGATTTCACGGTCTGCCGCGCGCCAGTCCTGCGGGCCGGCCAGGTTTTCCGCGACAGCGTAGGGTTCGGGAGAATAAAGGAATTGAATAAAATTGAACAAAAATGACAAAATTTAGGACCACCTGCAGTTAATTTTTGTCAATTTTGTCAATTATGTCCGCCTCGGCTTGACTCGAGCCGAGTCGAGACGGGTCATTTTTGTTAATGCCCAAGGTGTGGTATAATTATGTTAGAAGTGGTCTCAAAACTTAATTATTAATATTTCCGTAAGAGTATCAGCATAACCGCCAAATAGATGAATCCGAGGAAATTAATGGCTTTGGTCTCGCAGCGAGTAACCAACCTGCGATAATTCTTCAGCCAAGCAAACAACCGTTCGATCTTCCAGCGCCTCTTGTATCGCCTGAGTTTACGACCGTCTTGCGTCGGAGCAGACACTCGATTGGCTTTATGAGGAGCGATGAGCTCTGTGCCTTGCCTTAATAATTTTCTGTCTAATGGATTGCTATCGTAAGCTTTGTCTCCTACCAAGTATATTGGAGCATTTGTGGTAAGTCGGCTGGCAAGCGTTTTTTCCACCAAACTGATCTCATGCGGAGTAGCAGAAGCCAGGTGGATGGAGACCGGAAAACCAGACTTGTCTGAAATGCCCATGATCTTGCTGCCTTTGCCCCGCTTGGTAAGCCCAACAGTAGACCCCCCTTTTTAGCAGGAATCAAACTTCCGTCCATAAAGCACTCCCGAACATCTAGCTTTCCTCGTTCTTCCATATCCTTAGCTAAAGCAGTTAGAATATTTAAAATGGTCCCATTCCTGTTCCATTCCTGAAATCTGCGATGACATGTTTGGTAAGCTGGGTATTCCCTTGGTAAATCCCTCCACCGAGCGCCAGTCTTTAAAATCCACAATACGCCATCTAATACTGCCCTGCTAGGAATTCTAGGTCTGCCGCCCTTCTTACTCTTAATTGTTTTAGGGATTAAAGGTTCAATTATTAACCATTGTTCGTCAGTGAGTCTCATGGCTTTAGATTTAATAATCTTCCCTTTATCTGACGGGAGAATCACCAAATCCTGGTTTTGAGACCGCTTCTTACTTATTTCATCGTAAAAATCAAATAATATTTAATATAAAAAATCATGGCTGACCACGAAGAATATAAAAAAATGCTCACAGACCTCATCCAGAAGCAGATGGTGGTCTTGGGCCCGAATATCGCCTTAGACAAGGCCAAGAAGATCACCGGCCTTAAGGTGTCGGACGATGGTACGGTCTTGGACATGGATGGCGATCCGCAGATGGTCCTAAAGGGCGTGGCGAACGAATATATGACTCTTTCGGGCCAGATTGCCCAGATGACATTGAATACCTTGCTGGAGAAGTATCCGCAGGTCAAAGGCCTTTAATATTTCACAGATCACAGATTTCACAGATTCACCGATCTATTATCTATCAGCTTCTTCTTGCGATACGTGCTAAGTAGCGGAAGCGTAATCTGTGTGCCTGTGCATATCTGTGATTTGTGTAAAATAAAATGATAATCAATATCCTGCTTATAATAGATTTCGTGATGCTGGCCGTTGTCGTGACCGGATATATTTACACGTCCGTCAAGGAACGGCGGTTTTTGCGGCAGGAAGCGGGGCAATCCCTGGAATTGCAGCAGAAGGTCTATCAGACGCAGGTTCTAAAGGAGATCAGCGAAAGGATCGGTTATTCCCTGGACACCAACAAGATCGTGGAGATAATCACTAGCTCCCTCGGGAACCTTCTGGAATACGACACCGTGGCTTATATGATGCTGGAAGAAAGCGGCAAGATAATCTTTAAATGCCACGTGGAAAGGACGGTCAACCACGAGTTCATCGAGCAGGTTAAGGAAAAGATGCTGTTATCCTATTCTGCCATCTTAAATCGCGAAATCAAATCCGCGAACCTGGACGAAAGCGTAACTGGTAATATCCTGGATGACAACCTGAAGGTGGGGGTGGTTTCGTTTTTCAACCTGCCTGTGGTGATATCGGGGAAACTGGTGGCTTTGATAAACGTAGCCTCTGGCGAAGCGGGGCGGTACGGCGAAGAACAGGCTTCCATTTTGTATACCATTACCAATCAGGCGGCTATGGCCGTATCCAAACTGCAGGCCGTGCTGGACAGCGAAAAAGGCAAGCTTTCGGCCATAATCTATTCTTTGGCCGACGGGGTGATAATGGTGGGGTTGGATAACCGGCTGTTGGTATATAATCCGGCAGTAAGGAGCATTTTGGGACTTAACACCGATCAAGAGATATCAATGTTCGATATCGTTGATAGTTTGGCAGGTAAGGTTGACCTGCGGACCAAGATAGATCAGGCTATTGCCAAGGATCAGCTCTTGTCCGTCCCCGAAGTGGTGCTCAAAGACAGGGCTTTGGAGATAACTGTTTCCCCGGTCAAGAACAGCGACGGCGAAAAACTTGGGGCGAGCGTGGTCTTCCACGACGTCACTTCGGAAAAATCCTTAGAAAAACTGCGGCAGGAATTTACGGCCATGATGGTTCACGAGTTGCGTGCGCCTCTTACGGCCGTGAGGTGGTCTTCGGAATCGCTGATAAAGAATTTGAGCGCGGCCCAAGGCGTGGAGCCGGGTAAGGTCAAGGACACGGTTATGACCATTGAGACTGCGTCCAACAATATGCTGGAACTGGTCAATGACCTGCTGGACGTGGCCAAAATAGAAGCGGGCAAGTTCGAGCTGAATCTGCAGGAATACGACCTGGTGGAAGTCATCAATGAACAGGTCAAGGTGTTCAAATCCCAGGCCGAGGTGAAGCACCTTGCCATTTCCATAACCGCGCCGCCGAAATATATCCTGAAATTCGACCGTGTCCGGGTTTCCCAGGTCCTGGGTAACCTGCTGAGTAACGCCATAAAATACACGGATTCGGGCCAGATAGAAGTGAACCTGAACATCAACGCGGCGGACAAGCGGGTCGTAGTCTCCGTCAAAGATACGGGGATAGGCGTGGCGCGCGAGGACCTGAACGAACTGTTCTCCAAGTTCAAGCAGCTTAAGAGCTCGGACCGGTCGCGCAAGGGCACGGGCCTGGGCCTGGTGGTGAGCAAGGGGATAGTGGAGGCGCATGGCGGGAAGATCTGGGCGGAAAGCGCGGGAGAAAACCTAGGGAGTACGTTCTATTTTAGTTTGCCTATACAATAATTATCAACTAATTTTACGAAATACGAATCAGTACTAATATCAAAATTGGTATATTAGTATGAATTAGTATTTAGTAAAATAAAAAAGGAATTAATATGACAAAAGTCTTGGTCGCGGAGGATGACAAGCTGATCTCCGGCTCCCTTTGCGACGCGCTTAAGGCAGCCGGTTTTGAGCCGCATCCTGCTTATGACGGCGAGGAAACCGTGGCAAAAACTAAGGAAGTGAAACCAGATATAATGCTTTTGGATATAATGATGCCGAAACTGGACGGGATCTCGGTACTATGGGAGCTTAAAGCCGATCCGGACACTGCGAAAATTCCGGTGGTGGTATTGACCAACATCGGCGACGTAGAGACCATAAGCAAGATTGTGGAAGCGGGCGCCGTGGATTATCTGCTCAAGAGCGATCAGTCCATAGACGAAATCGTGCAGAAAGTCCGCGACGTCTTGCAGCGCACGGTCCACCTGGCTTAAGCTACAGAAAAATATACGAAAACTACAGAAAGCTACAGAATCCCTTAGGGATCGTCATAGAAAAATTTCTGTGGGCCCCCATGGGCAGTATTAGTTTCTGTAGTTTTCTGTAGTGCGATAATAATTTCTGTAGCTATATGAAAGAAGTACTCAAAGACAACCATCATATCATCCTTCGTTTTGACAAGGGCGAGGAGATAATTTCCGCCCTAGCCGATTACGCGGAGCAGAATAATATTAAAGCAGCGGCCTTTTCCGGCATCGGCAGCTGCTCCACAGCGGAATTAGGTTATTATAATCCGTTCATCAAGGATTATCGCAAGAAACCTATTTTGGATAACCTGGAAATAGTCTCCCTGACAGGGAATATTGCCATGGTCGACGGAAAACCTATCGTGCACGCGCATGGCCTATTTGCCAACAATGAATTTTCCGTCATCGGCGGGCATGTGTTCAAGGCGGAGATTCTGGCCACGTGCGAGATCGTTTTGACGAAAATGGAAGGCCAATTAGGACGGGAGAATAATACCGAGTTGAACCTGAAATTATTAATGTGATACGGATATACTGATGCATACGGATGATACGGATAATACTGATAACGGGCGAGAGAAACTGATCTATGAAGACCTGACTTATGCGATTAGGGGCGTTTTATTTTCTACACATAACGAACTGGGCCCTTATGCGAAAGAAAAGCAATATGGAGATGTGGCAGAGCGTATTTTTAAGGAAAAAGGGATACATTTTGAGAGGGAAGTCAAAATCGGGGGTTTGGGTAATGTAGTTGACGGGATAGTTGAACATAAAGTATTGTTGGAATTCAAGGCAAAAAGGATATTGACTAAGGAAGATTATTATCAGACACAGCGATATCTGCAGGAAACAGGTTTAAGGGTCGGTATACTGGTAAATTTTAGGGATAAGTACATCATACCGAAGCGTATCGTGAAAATAGATGATTGGAAAAAATAACATCCGTATTATCAGTATCATCAGTATTCAGATCCGTATATCGGTATCATAATATGGTATCAGTGATCGCTTATAACATCCGTTCGCTATACAACGTCGGCTCCATTTTCCGGACAGCCGACGCTTTTGGCATAAGCAGGATCTATCTTACAGGATACACCGGCCGGCCGGACGAGCATCATAATGCCAACAAGATATCCAAGGTGGCTTTGGGCGCGGAAAAGTCCGTGCCGTGGGAGTATCATCGGTCGGCCGCGAAGTTGATAAATAAACTCAAGAAAGATAGGGTCAGGATCGTGGGGCTGGAGAATAATATCCCATCGGACCGCCGGCTCATCCCTCTATCCAAATTTAAAACGAAGTATCCTTGCGCCTTAGTGTTGGGGGAGGAGACCAAAGGTATCCCTAAGCCTATATTGAAGCTTTGCGATGACATCGTGGATATCCCGATGCGCGGGCAAAAGGAAAGCCTGAATGTATCCGTAGCTTTTGGTGTCGCGGCATATAGCTTAATTCATCCGTAGTTTCTTTTATATGCGGTTTTTTGATTTTTTGACTCAGAGTATGCTATAATATAACCATATAATAAAACCAATAAAGGTTCCTCGGAGCAGAGCTCCGAGGTATTAACTGCAACAACAAGGAGCTTTCGCAGCAGATCTGCGAGGTATTGGACCTGTATTAGCTCCCTGCCTACCGCAGGTAGGCTCGGCTCGCTTGTCCCGCCAGGGGCGGGACAGACTCGCCTACGTCGCTAATAAATCCGGTCCTAATAAATAGGATTATTGCAAATAAGCAAAAATGCACGAAATTTTGAGCGCAAACCGAGAGAGAGAGAGAGAGAGTAAACAAAACCGCCGGGTTTTGGCATTCTTTAGATTTTGGTTTAAAGCATCGTTTTTAACGATGTTTTTTGATTTATAGAAATTAATATCAATCTAAAAAATATGAAAAATGAACAACGGCCCCGAAGCAGTTTTGGAACGCTACGGGGCGAGCAAGTCGGGAATGTTTATTCCGGCAGGATCCGTTCTTTTGATATAAGCCATAGAAAGATTTATCGGGAATTCGGAGCGGCAAAAAGGCCAAAATCGCGCCTATCCGGGACAATAATCAAAGGCGGGTTGACGGTCTTTATTTCGGTTTTGGTGATTTTTTCAATAGCTAAAGCGGGCAATTTGACGCCTTCTGCGCTTCCGGGAGCTACAATGCGCAGTTTGCAGGAATTGTGGAATGTTTTGGCGGGGGATAACGACGCCTCATCAGTTACCCCAAATCCATCGGGCAATATCCAGCAGCAGCTAAAATTCATAACCCAAAATCTTGGCGGTTACGATTACGGCTCCGCCAATGCAGATGAAGTTTTGACTTCGGCAGGCGGCTCGTATAACGCGGTGAACCTTACTCCGGCCAACGTCCGGTCGGGCGTGGCTTTTGCCACGAGTTCAATAGGGACTTACGGCGGCGAAGGCGGCTGGGCGTATGGTTCCGACGACATTAGTCGTGTCTTGACTACGGCTGATGCGCCCGGTACTTTTGACGCTTCCAACCTTTCCGTGGGTACGGTCAAAAGCGGTACGGCGTTTGGTGACGGTTTAACCGGCGCGTATCCTTCGGCCGATTACCCGCTTTCAGGCGATACCGGTGTCGAGGATGCGGCCGCGGGCGATATATGCAGCGGCAGGGAAGCCTGGACCAAAGCCGGCGAGTTGCTGACCGGCTCCCTTACGACCAATGCGGCTTACATTTCCGTAGGCAGTACTTATTGCGGACACGCCGGTACGCTGTTTGCTAATTTGTTTAATGGAACGAGCGGTATTTACACCGGCGGCAGCCAGGCCTATGGCGGGGCCGATGATTACAATAATGGCGGATCTCCCGCTTCGGGCAGGTATGTCAAGGGCTGGACCGCCTGCGACAGCGACAATGATTATTGTGGCACGGGAGATTCCGGCGCGGATGCCAAAGATAACTCCACGGGTCTTGTTTGGAGTATGCCCTGCAACGGTTCAGGCTGCGCCGAGTTCTCTGACGCTTCCCCTTTAACCTACACCTGGGACGGTTCCGGAGCCAACAACAGTTCCAGTACGGCATCCCAACTTTGTTCTAAACATAGCGGCTGGTATTTGCCGCACCAAAAGCAACTGATGCAAGCGTACATAGACGGCTCTTATGGCAATCTGGAATCTCAGGGCGTCAATCGTAACCACTGGTCCGCCACGACGGTCTCCAGCAATACCACGAACGCGTGGCTCACCACCCTCTCTAACGGCCTCACCTACAACGGTGCGAAGACGAATGCCAACTACGTGCGGTGCGTCCGCCCGGCAAACTGAGTTATTTGGTAATTGGATAATTTGATTCATTTGATTATTTTTTCCGCGAAAAAATTTTTTAGAAAATGGCACAGTATAACCATTTGCCGATCTTTCAAATGACTTACCAGCTAACCTTAGAAACGCATAAATCCACGCAGCAATTCTCCAGAGAATACAAGTATACTTTAGGGCAAAAATTAAAGGAAATTATTTCCGGTTTGCTGGATTTGATAGTAGAGGCGAATTCAAAGGAAGACAAAAAAGCAGTTTTGGAAGAGGCAAGATTAAAACTAGAGCAATTCAGGATACATTTAAGGCTGGCCAGCGACCTGAAAATGCTGGGACTGAAGAAATACGAAATGCTTAACAGGACGGTTGAAGAAATTTCCAAGCAGCTTGCGGGGTGGCTGGAGTGGGCAAAGAAGAGGCAATAACAGCTCTTTTAAATTTTGAGCTAAAAGGCGCGGGAGGGTCAGAATCCTGAAACTTGCGAGTTTTGGGAGAGGGCTGCTCCATTGCGGCTTCGTTCGGTCCTCCTTTGGTTGACCATTGCAAGCCAGAAGGCCGCACACTGTTTCGGCAGGGACCGGTTTTCGGAGAAACGGCGAGTAACGAAGCATTACTTCAGGGCGTCAATCGTAACCACTGGTCCGCCACGACGGTCTCCAACAATACCACGAACGCGTGGAACACCAACCTCTCTAACGGCAACACCAACAACAATGCGAAGACGAATGCCAACTACGTGCGGTGCGTCCGCCCGGGAATGGACACATTAGCTCCGGCTCTCCCACGCCTTTTTATAAACCGGCTTTATTCGCAATACGGTAAAACGCTCGTCTTTCGGCTCAAGATAGTTCTTGAGTTTCAGGAAATGGTTTTCCCAAAGATGCTTTCTAAGGTTATACGTGTCGGCGTGGCTGAAGTGGCCGAAATAAGAGTTGACGGTTGCCAGTATTTTTTGGAGCAACTCAAGTGGCGGGTGGTATTCAGGGAAGGGCAGCAAAAGCTGGCTGGGTGCCTCGACAGCACAGGTTGGATACTTTTTCAGCAGCAGATTGAAAGAATATAGTTTTTGCTTGAAATTGCGGACAGTCCGTCGGCGGATGAGAATGCAATCCGGTTTGATAAAATAGCCTAGCCAGTCAACGCCCCTGTCTACGGTCAGGAAAATCTGTTTTTTGCGGTTAAGCTCCAGCCCCAAACGTTCTTTGAGAAATTTGTCTATTTCATCCCGCCACTTGAGAAGCTTGAGTCTGTCGCGGGAAAGCAGCAGGAAGTCGTCAACATAGCGCAGATAACATTTTGCTTTCAGACCATGTTTTGCAAACTGATCCAACTCGTTAAGGTACACGTTGGCGAAAAACTGGGAAGTAAGGTTGCCGATGGGCAGTCCCTGATTTTTGGGAATGTGGAAGAGCGATTTATGCGGCGGAAGTTTTGCAAAAAGCGACTGGTCTCCTTTGCTGGTGAAGTTTTCAAGCGGATTGTTATAAATAATCAGTCTGGCCAGCCATAACAGTTCCGGATTTTTTACCCGTTTCGCAATCAGCCGATAAAGGATATCCTTTTTCAAACTCATAAAAAATCCGCGGATATCCAGGTGCAAGTAGTAAGCTTTAAGGCGGTTGTTTTGGGTAGTTTTACGGAGATACTTCCGAAGATCTTTTAAAGATTGGTGGATACCCTTGTTCTTGCGGCAGGCGTATGACTGGGCGATGAAAACAGGCTCAAAATACGGCTCCAGGAAGTTATAGAGCAGGTGGTGGACAACGCGATCGCGGAAGGTTGCGGCAAAAACCTCCCGCAGAGTGGGTTCGGTAACCACAAAACAGATTGAGCGGCCGGGCTGGTAAGTATGGTTTTGCAGTTCTTCCTCAAGGCACAGTAATTCCGATTCAAAACTGACTTCAAATTTCGCCGCGTGATACGTTTTGCGCTTGTGCCTCCTACAGTCTAAATAAGCCTTGTAAAGATTTTGAAAATCAAAAAGTCCGGCGGCGCGTCTCTCTCTCTCTCTCGTATTGTTCCGCCGATTGATTCATTATAAAATTCATTAGTAATGAAAATACTGGAAATTAAAAATTTAACCCTTGTTTTAATTATATCACTGATTTTATTAAGTGGCAGTTTTGTGGCACGTGTTTTTGCGTCTTCTACCGACGGAATTATAGATTCTATCGGTAAATATGCATGGGGCGAGAACATCGGCTGGATTAATTTTGGGACCACAGAGGGCAATGTCCACGTTACGGATTCGGCTTTGACCGGATATGCCTGGGCGGAAAATATCGGTTGGATTTCGCTAAACTGCTCAAATGATTCCAGCTGTGGTACGGTTGATTATAAAGTCTTAAACGACGGCGAAGGAAATTTGTCCGGCTATGCCTGGTCAGAGAATGCCGGGTGGATAAGTTTCAAACCGGCTCATGGAGGGGTGGTAATTGATTCTTCCGGTAATTTTTCGGGTTATGCCTGGGGCGAGAACATTGGCTGGATAGTTTTCAACTGTGCCACGACCGGTTCGTGCGGGACCGTTGATTACAAAGTTTCAACCGACTGGCGGCCAAAAAGCGCCAGGCCAACAGTGGCTGGAGTTTCAACCGGAGGCGGAGGATTGCCGCCCGAAGCTTATAATCCGCCGAAGGCCCCGGCGGAAGGTTTCAGGATTTTAATAAACAACGGGGCAGGGTATGTCGGCGGTCCTGATGTTGTTTTGAGCTTGTCCGGCGGTCCTGATGCGGAGAGAATGGTGATTTCCAATTTTGCCGATTTTCACGATGCCGGGCAGGAAGTTTACCAGACCGCCAAAGCGTGGAATCTGTGCCAAGGGCTAAGTTCGTGCCCGGAAGGGAAATACACGGTTTACGCGAAATTTTTTACAAAATACGGCCAGTCGTCAGCGGTGGTTTCTGATGAGATTGAATTAAGGACGTCATCGCCGATACAAATCCAGCCACCAGCTTCGCCACCTGACGGGAGACAGCCTGCAGCCGCTCCCGGAGAGGAAAAAAAAGGTTTTTTTGACAAAATCAAGGATATTTTCAGTCCTGGAGAAAAAGAACAAGAACTGTCCAAGGTCCCTGTTGAAAATCTTGTGCCAAAACAAACGCCTCTTGCCTTGCAAGGCCGCTGGCAGCTGCTGCCGTCTGAACCTATCAGAGAGTTGGTTTTTGCTCCGCTTCCATCAGAAATCGGGCAATTGGCCAAAGAGATGCCACAGCTTAATAACACGTTCAACGAGGTCGGTGTAGGCAGGATGAACGATTTGGGAAAATTGGCTGACATAAAATTATCTTTGCCTAATTTAACGGAAAGCGCGGGCCTGTCGGGAAATGATTTGTCGGGCAAGAGGCCGGAAAATTTGGCTACTTTGCCTGATGCTGATCTGCGCACTGCCGTTGCATCTGGTGAAAAAAGCGTGCCGCTCGCCGCTCTTTCGCCTGAACTTAAGGCAAAACTGCCTAAAGACGTTTTGTTCATGAAAACGGGCGCTGAGCTGATCGATTATAAAGTTTTATTATCCTTAAACGAAAAAGGACAACCGCAACAGGAAATGCGCACTATTGCCGGGAAGCCGCTGATTTTGACCATAAAGCCGGAACCTGGCGTAAAAGATGTGCGGGGATTTTTAGTCTTTAAATCCAGGCAAGCTGCCATGGAATATCAGAATAAACTGGCGGCTGTTACCGGCGGCGAAACAGGAAAAGAGAGTGGTAATTTTAAAGCGCTGACATTGGACCCAGCGAGGTCGTCTACTGGCGAACCGCAATTCGGAATTGCCCCCAGGGAAGTTGCTTATAATTACAGCGGCGATGGGGGATTGGCTATGGCAGGAAATGGCAAGGTTTTAGGCGTCGCCACCGGCACGGAAGCGTCGGTTGAAGAGCGGTTGGTTTTGCAGGAATTCGCCTACAGCGATCCTGACGGGGACGGCATTTACACGGCTACGATACAAGCTCCTGTTGTTGACGGTGAATACGAAATTATCACCGTAATGGATTACGAAGTCAATGGCCGGATCGTGAGCAAGGAAGTGCGGATGAAAACAGTCGTAGATCCGGAAGGGTATGTCTTTGAAAAAAACGGCGATAAGGAAACCCGCGTGCCAGGTGCTGTTGTATCCATCTACCGGCTCAATGCGGCAACCAAGCAATACGAACTCTGGCCGGCCAAAGATTTTCAACAGGAAAATCCGCAAGTGACGGATATTACCGGCAAATATTCGTTTTTGGTGCCGCCGGGCAAATATTATATTTCCGTGGAAGCGCCAGGTTATGAAAAATACGAGAGTAAGCCGTTCGAAGTCAGTGAAGGGCCTGGCGTGCATTTTAATATCGAACTGAAATCCAAAAATTGGTGGATTAAGGTAATAGATTGGAAGACTGGTTTGTTGATATTAGTGGTGGTTTTATTGATCTATAATTTTTACCGCGATAAGAAAAGGGAAAAAGCGGCATTTAAAAATTAAAAAAATAAATTAAGCTTATCATTATGAATAAAAAAACGATCATAATAATAATTGTTATTCTGCTGGCAGGTAATATTTTTTTTGGATATGAATTTTTTACCGCCAACCGGGATCTTAAGCAAGCTCAAGCGTCCTTAAGCGAAAACAAAACGAACGGGAAAATATTGGTATTTACCCAACTGTTTGTAGATAAAGTTTTGAAAGCGGAATCCGAAATTGATTTTGAAACCAGGCTGAAATTGGAAAATTCCGTCCGCGACTTGAACGATCCGATCATCCTGGCACAGTGGCAAAAATTTACCGGAAGTAAAACCGAAACTGAAGCCCAAATCGAAACTAAGAACCTGCTTGAGCTGCTGGTGAATAAAATTAACAGGAATTAAGCGTGCGGGGGTATTGATGCCTGATTTTTTAGGATTTAAACGTGTATGTTTCATTGGTTTATTCTAGCGCCGATCATATAGTTGCGCTAGCAAGTTAAATCCGCCAACCGCAAAGTTTGCAAAATCAAGGAAATATGGTGGAATTTGAAGGTTTTTCATTATTAAGATGATTTTTTAAAAATACTTGTGGATTAGTTAAATATAGAAATTGGTCGTTATATTAAAAGCCGCTTAAATAGGCGGTTTTTTTATGTTTCAGGGCAAGTTTTACAGCTTTTGACCGATGGGAATTGGTGGTATATAATAGTTAAGTAATGGTAAAAAGTGGATAAAAGTGGGGATAAGTGGTAAATTCTGTGGATAAGCCCGGGCACCAATTTTATCAAGATTATTCAACGATTTATAACGAATACCGTTATCAAAAAAATGATTGTTGGTTTATAGTCTGGTAAGGTTGGTGCCTGGGTAAGGCTTATGCGCCGCCCCACCATTTTTGATCCCTAAAACAACGTCTCCCGTTTGGGGATTAACCATGGGCGTATAGGCCTTAGTTAACCATAAAAATTCAGATTAAAATCAATTGAAAGATTGAAAATTGAAAGATTCTCAGGTATTTCTTAATCTTTCAATCATTAAATCATTAAATCTTTCAATAACCCTTTGTATTTCTAAGGTTTCAATATTCAATGTTCATCGGCGAATATCAAGCTACAATTGACGAAAAGGGAAGGATCTCCATTCCGGCGAAATTCCGTCCCCAGCTCAAGTCCAAGGTCGTGGTCACCCGCGGTTTGGATAATTCTTTGTTTTTGTACACTTTGGACGAGTGGAAGAAGCTGGCGGAAAAATTGGCGAGCCTGCCCATAGCCACTGCCAACACCCGCGCGTTCGCGCGCCTGATGCTCGCCGGAGCCATGGACTGCGACATAGACAAGCAGGGCCGCATCATCCTGCCTGGATACTTGAAGGAGTTCGCCAAGATAGGCAAGAAGCTGGTGTTCGCGGGATTGTTCAATCGCATTGAGATCTGGAGCGAAGAGTTGTGGTGCGCTTACAAGGCGCAGACGGAAAAGGAGAGCAACGCCATCGCGGAGCAGTTGGGTAGTCTCGGGGTTTAATTCTTTGATAACACCAGCGAAACCCAAAACTCAAAATTCAAAACGCAAAAATGCAACTCAAAACTTATAACTTTCTGCAGCCATATTTTTGAGTTTTAAGTTTCAGTTTTGACTTATGATTTTTGACTTTTGAGTTAATGTCCTACAACCACATTCCAGTTCTTTTAGATGAAGTGATCGATCTGCTGGATCTTCAGCCTAATAAGAATATAGTCGACGCTACGCTTGGAGGCGGTGGATACACATCAGTCATACTGGGGAAGATAAAGCCGAAAGGGAAAGTGCTGGCCATAGACCTGGACCCGGAAGCGATAGAGAATTTCAAATATCAAATATCAAATTCCAAGTCCAAAGAACAGGTGGTCGTCGTACATGGGAATTTTCGGGACATAGATAAGATAGTAGAATATCACAAGTTTCCCGCGCCTGACGGGATAGTCGCTGACCTTGGGTTGTCGTCGTACGAGCTTGACCAGGCGGGCAGGGGAATAAGTTTTGAGAAGGACGAGCCTTTGGATATGCGCTTTGACCCGGGATCGGAAGACGTAAACGCGGAGTTCATCGTAAACAATTACGAATATCCAAGGTTGTTGGGAATCTTCAAGAATTACGGCGAAGAAAAATTCAGCGGCAAAATAGCGAAAAAAATAATAGAAAAAAGGAATGAGCAGGCGATAAAGTCCACCATTGACCTGTATCGGGTGATTGAGGCGGCCTTGCCCAAGCCGGTGAGGCATAAAGCTAAGGACAGCGCCCGGCGGATATTCCAGGCTTTAAGGATAGAGGTGAACCACGAGCTGGAAAACCTCAAGCGGTTCCTGCCGAAAGCGTTCGATCTTTTGGCGCCGGGAGGCAGGCTCGCGGTAGTGTCGTTCCACTCCCTCGAGGACAGGGAAGTGAAGCATTATTTTGCCGGGCTCGCCAAGGGTTGTGTTTGCCCGCCGGATTTCCCCTGGTGTAAATGCGGTCGGAATCCCGAAGCCAGAATCTTGACCAAAAAACCGGTCACGGCCGGAGAGAAAGAAATAAAAATTAATAGTAGAAGCAAGTCCGCAAAATTAAGGGCAATAGAAAAATATAAATTATCTACAAATCACAAATAGGGACTGATATCGTAGATATTGACGCAGCCATTTTGGCCCATTTGCAAATTAGTGATCTGTGGACAAATCAAAACAGACATGCTCAAAACAACTGGTATTTCCACTTTATTCTTACCATCGAGCCGCCGCCATCCTATTGCGGCCAAAGAATTGGCAAGAACAAAAAAAAGGACCTTCAATGCTCCCGTCAGCGCTTTTAGGTTTTGGGTGGGGGCGGTTTTGCTCGCGCTTAACGCGGTCGTGCTCTTAAGCTATCTGCTCGGCATAAACAGTTATGCGGCGAAAGGGTATGAGATAAAGCAGCTGCAGAATAAGATTGCGGTGCTTAACGAAAATAACCAGAAATTAAACCTAAAGGTATCCGAAGCCGCCTCTATGGTCGCCATCCAGTCCGATTTTCAGGCTTCCGATTTTGTACCCGTTAGGCAGGCGGAATATCTGCAGTTGAGCCAGTATAGTTTGAAATAGTAAGTAGTAGGTAGTGAGTAGTAGGTGGCATGCCCGCCGATGAGGCGGGTAGATTGCATTCGTTGAGGGAAAATTTTAAGGGTTTATATCAATGATCCGTGTCCCTAAAAAAGACATTTTCCGGCAAAGAACAGTTGAGGTGACTGTTTTTTTGTTGTTTGCGTTCGCCATTGTCGCGGCCAAGTTATACGTGCTGCAGGTGGTGCATGGTCCGCAAGCCCGCCTGGCTGCGGAAAATCAACATAGCATTTACCAGAAGATTTTCCCCAGCCGCGGCGAGATTTTTTTAACCGATCGGGATACGGACGAGCTGTTGCCGGTAGCCGTGAACATCAAGAAATATCTCGTTTACGCGGTGCCACCGGAAATAAAGGACGCGACCGGTACCGCAGAGAAGCTGGAACCGATACTGGGGATGGCTGCCACGGATATTTTACCGAAGCTGTTGCAAGCGGACAGGAAATACGTGCCTATAAAGAAACAACTGACCGAGGAGGAACAACAGAGGCTTAAAGGTTCGGAACTGGCGGGGATTTACCTGGATTCGGAAGATTCACGGTTCTATCCGCAGCAGAATCTTCTCAGCCAGGTGGTCGGGTTTTACGGTTATAAGGGCAACGCCAAGGCCGGGCTTTACGGCCTGGAACGGTATTTCGAAAAAGATCTCGCTGGACAGGCAGGGGAATTGCATGAGGAAAAGGACACGAACGGCGCGTGGATCTTTGGATCCGACCGGCGGATAACGCCGGCCCAGGACGGCACAAACCTGATCTTGACCGTGGATAAAAATATTCAGTTTAAGGCCGAAAGCGTGCTGAAGGATACGGTCGCCAAGCATGGGGCCGATTCGGGATCAGTAATAGTGGTGGATCCAAAGACGGGCGCGGTACTGGCTATGGCCAATTACCCCGATTTCAATCCGAACGAATACAACAAAACAGAAGACCCGAAAGTCTTCATGAACGACGCAACCATGGGCAATTATGAGCCAGGGAGCGTATTTAAGCCGCTAACCATGGCCGCGGCCATAGACGAGGGCAAGGTCACGCCCGATACTACCTACGAGGACACGGGCACGGTGGTGATAGACAATTATCCAATAAAGAACTCCGATCTTAAGGCGCATGGCACCCAAACCATGACCCAAGTGCTGGAACTATCCTTGAATACTGGCGCCATCTTCGCTAAGGACCAGATCGGCAACGCGGAGTTCTTTAAATACGTCAAGAAATTCGGATTCGGCAAAGAGACCGGCATCGAGCTTCCCGAAATGGTCGGCAACCTGGATAACCTGAAGGCCGACATCAAAGTAAACTATGCAACGGCCAGTTTTGGGCAAGGCATATCGGTCACTCCCATCCAAATGATCCAGGCGTTCACGGCTTTGGCCAACGAAGGCAAGATGATGCGGCCGTTCATAGTCAAGGCAGAGGTTAGCGCCAATGGCAAGACTAAGCTGACCGAACCGAAAGTAGTGGAACAGGTCGTTTCGGCCAAGACCGCGAATATGGTCACCGCAATGCTGGTGAACGTGGTGGAGAACGGACACGGCAAAAAAGCGGGCGTGCCTGGGTATTACATCGCGGGCAAGACCGGGACCGCGCAGGTGCCGAAAAAAGACGGGCGGGGGTATGAACCGAACAACAACATCGGTTCGTTCATTGGTTACGGTCCGGTGGAAAATCCGCGCTTCCTGATGCTGGTCCGCATCAATCATCCGCGCGACGTGACGTTCGCGGAAAGCACGGCCGCGCCGGCCTTCGGCGAGCTGGCCCAGTTCATATTGAACTATTACCACATTCCGCCCACCAGAAAATAGTTACGTTGGGCGTCAGACGGTGGCGCGGCGCGTATTGTCTGACGGTGGCGTTAGGCTCCATACTATGCGCGCCCCACCGGCAGACAGGGAATGGTAGGGATTGCTGTAGTGCAGGCCAAGGCACCATCTGATGGTGCCTATGGGCAGGCCATCGGCCTGCCACGAAGCAGGGCCATGCCCTGCACTACAGGAACAGGTCTATCCTGATAAAAAGAACTAGGTATATTGAAGTCAAGTGGATAACCAAGAGCAGCCCAGACCAAAAGGTTTGGGCTGCTTCAGTCTCAGCGATATTCGAAAGGGGTCCTTCTGCTCCATACGGCATGAATGACGTGGACCAGTTTGCGCTCCACAGCGCACATCGCGTTAAAATAATGCTTGCCTTCCTTGATCTTCTTCTCGAAATAGGCTTTCAGGTCAGGGTTGTTCCGCCGGGCGATGAAAGCCGCGTTGAACAGAATAAAACGCAGGTAAGCATTTCCTCTCTTGGTCAGATAACCCTTGCCTTTGACCGAACTCCCGCTTTCGTAGACCCTGGGATCAAGGCCGATGTAGGCGACAAGCTTTTCCGGGCTGGGGAATCTTCTGATATCGCCAACATAAGCCACCAGGGAAGCGGCCGTAACCTTGCCCACCCCGGGGATGGAACGGAGCAAGACTTGATCCTCCTTGGCATATGCCCCCAGCCGTCTCTCCAGGACCAGAACCTCCTTGCTACAGGCCTTCAGGATACCGCTCAGGCCGTTATGTAAGGGGACATCCGCGGCCTCCTGTTTAAGATAATGGGCACAAAGCCGCTGTTTTAACTG
>Ga0078972_1002002_pt1 | contig 71027 bp, 65 predicted proteins | sample YelNatPaOPGAMG01_FD_67568 | JGI IMG/M metagenome (GOLD analysis project Ga0078972, IMG submission 67568) | Hot spring thermophilic microbial communities from Obsidian Pool, Yellowstone National Park, USA - OP-RAMG-01 (SPADES assembly) (version 2) | ecosystem: Environmental > Aquatic > Thermal... | reverse complement strand
CCCAGTAATCGAGCTGACCCCGGCGACGACACGCCGGTGGTCCCATCACTGGCAAACGGGTGGTCCCATGAGACTGGCTAAACCCTGGTCAAGGTGGTCCCATCATCGTGGCGGTCGACACAATGCAGCCACCGACTTGCTGTTGGGACGAGAGCTTATCGGCAACGGTGCTGACGGAATCTCAGGCGGAACGCTGGCACAGGCTGATGGTGCTCCCGGGGGTCTCCTCTTCGGTGACGGCGGCGCCGGTGCTACCGATTCAGCCGGAGTAGGTGGTGCTGGAGGTGCTGCCGGGTTCATTGGCAATGGCGGCGACGGCGGCGCGGGCGTCGATGGCGGGTCTGGCGGTATCGGCGGGGCTGGCGGCTGGCTTATTGGCAACGGCGGCGACGGCGGAAACGGGGGTGTTGGCATTGCCACTGTAAACACCGGGGCTGGCGGAGCTGGCGGTGACGGTGGCTCGGGCGGATTCTTATTCGGCAACGGGGGTGACGGTGGGCTTGGCGGCAATGGGGCACCCTTATCGGATGGCATAACCGGCGGGACAGATGTTGCCGGCGGAAGTGGCGGTGTCGGTGGTGCTAGCGGTCTGCTTCTGAGTCATGCCGGACCTTCAGGGGGCGGTGGCGCCGGCGGTGATGGTGGTGCCGGCGGTGACGGGGGTGCCGGCGGGGCCGGCGGTTTGCTGTTCAGCCATGGCGGTGCTGGTGGTGATGGCGGCAACACCGGGATCGGGAGTGACAGTGCGACTAGCACCATTAACGGCAGTGGCACGAGCACCTCTACTGGCACGAGTACCGGCTCCACCGGAGGCAGCGATGACACCGGCGCCGGCGCCGGCACTGGCACTGGTGAAAGCAGTGGTGACGGTGGCGCGGGCAGCACGACCGGAGCTGGCACCAGCACGACCGACACCGGCTCCACCGGTAGCAGCGGTGACACTGGAACCGGCAGCAGCTCCACCGGTACGAGCACCGGCACGACCGGCACCGGCTCGACAGGCAGCAGCAGCGGTGATGGTGATATAGGCCCCGGCAACGGTGTGGGCAATCATGGCCCCGGCAACGGTGTGGGCAATGGTGGCCCCGGCAACGGTGTGGGCAACGGTGGCCCCGGAAATGGTGGCCCCGGCAACGGCGTGAGCAATGATGGCCCCGGCAACGGCGTGAGCAATGATGGCCCCGGCAACGGTGTGGGCAATCATGGCCCCGGCAACGGCATGGGCAACGGTGGCGCCGGCGTGAGCAATGGTGGCCCCGGCAACGGTGTGGGCAACCATGGCCCCGGCAACGGCGTGAGCAACGGTGGCCCAGGAAATGGTGGCCCGGGCAACGGCGTGAGCAACGGTGGCTCAGGAAATGGTGGCCCCGGCAACGGCATGGGCAACGGTGGCGCCGGCGTGAGCAATGGTGGCCCCGGCAACGGCGTGAGCAATGATGGCCCCGGCAACGGCGTGGGCAATGGTGGCCCCGGCAACGGCGTGAGCAACGGTGGCCCAGGAAATGGTGGCCCGGGCAACGGCGTGAGCAACGGTGGCCCAGGAAATGGTGGCCCCGGCAACGGCGTCGGTGCCGACTAAGTACCTCGCCCGGAACTATTTGGTGTGTGTGATCACACGGATCGTGGCGCTGCCCGACTCGTTCTATAGTATTTTACACGCATATTAAAATATGCAACTCGAGTAATTGCGTTGTGGCCTCACTGAATGACGCGGAGCTCTTTAAGCTCCGCGACACGACCCGCAATGACCAGGCGACGCGGGTCTGACCTGTCATCATTCTTTAATGGCTCCTTTTATGGCGCCCTTTTCGTCTGCCACTGTGGCGGAGCCGGCGATGACACCTTGGGGCCGCCCGCCCACCGAGCCGGGCGCCGGTTGGGCCGTGATCGATGTCGAAACCTCGGGATTCCGGCCGGGTAAGGCGCGGGTTATCAGCCTCGCGGTGCTAGCTGTGGACGCCGCCGGGCAGGTCGAGCAATCCGTTGTCAGCCTCCTCAACCCCGGAGTTGATCCGGGCCCCACCCACGTACATGGGCTGACCGCAGCAATGCTCGAGAACCAACCACAGTTCGCCGACATCGTCGCAGAGGTGGTGGACGTGTTACGCGGCCGTACCCTGGTGGCACACAACGTGGCATTCGACTACGCATTTCTGGCCGCCGAGGCCGAGCTCGCCGAAACTGAACTCCCGATTGACGCGGTGATGTGCACGGTCGAGCTGGCCCGACGGCTCGGACTGGGCACCGACAATCTGCGGCTGGAGACGCTGGCCACACACTGGGGCGTGGCCCAGCAGCGGCCGCATGACGCGTTCGATGACGCGCTGGTGCTCACGCGGGTGTTGGGCGTCGCGCTGGAGCAGGCCCGTGAACGCGACGTGTGGCTGCCGGTGCGGCCGGTGACCCGTCGCCGCTGGCCGAACGGCCGGATCACCCACGACGAGCTGCGACCGCTGAAGATGCTGGCGTCGCGGATGCCCTGCCCCTACCTCAACCCGGGCCGCTATGTTCGGGGCCGGCCCCTGGTACAGGGCATGCGGGTGGCCCTGGCGGCCGAGGTGCAACGTACGCACGACGAACTGGTCGAGCGGATTCTGCACGCGGGATTGGCGTACAGCGACGCCGTCGAACGCGAAACATCCCTGGTGGTCTGTAACGAACCCCGACCCAGGCACGGTAAGGGCTATCTGGCCCGCGAACTGGGTGTGCCGATGGTTTCCGACGCGCACTTCATGGATTGCGTGGGCGCTGTCGTCGGCGGCACCGCCGTCGAGGACTTCGCCGAAGCCCACGACGTCGGCGAGCAGTTCGCGCTGTTCTAATCCCGAAGCACCTTCGCCTTGAGCGTCTCGAATTCGGCTTGGGTGATGGCGCCGCCGTCCAGCAACTCCTTGGCGTGCGCGATCTCCTGCACCGGGGTGCGGGCCGCGATCGTGCCAGCGTGACCATCGCGCCTGGACATGGCGGCCTCGCGGGCGCGGATCGCCATGCCCTCGCCCCGAGCGATCAGGTAGACCAGGGCGGTCAGGTACGGAAAGACGATCAAAAAGATGACCCAGGCCGCCTTCACCCAGCCCGACGTCTGATGGTCACGCCAGAACAGATCCACGACGATGTTGAACAGGATCAGCAGGTAGGCGATGAACGCGAACACGACGATCGCTGACCACAGAAAGTCCCAAAACGTGTGCCACATAGTGGCACCCTAACCGGAAGCCCTGTTGACCGCCGATACGACGGCACGCAGCGACGCGGTGGTGATCGACGACGCGATGCCGACCCCCCACACCGTGCGTCGCTGTGCCGTGCTCACGCTCCGCGTATCGGCCACCGACGCCTCCACGTAAGCCGCTGCCTGCGCCTCCTTGCCGGCGGACATCGCATGCTCGGAGTAGTCCAAGACCTGGACGTCGAAACCGACATGACCGAGGGCATCGACGAACGCGGCCAGCGGACCGTTTCCGGTGCCGCTGATCTCGGTCTCCACCCCGTCGATCTTGACCGTCGCGGTGATGCTGGTCGCGCCGCCGTCGTCTTCGCTGGCATCCACCCGCTGTCTGATCCTTTCCAGCGGCCGCACCGGCGCCAGATACTCCTCGGCGAACGCATCCCACATCTCCTTGGGAGTGACCTCGCCGCCTTCTCCGTCGGTGATTCGCTGAATCACCTGGGAGAACTCGATCTGCAGCCGGCGTGGCAGCGCCAGACCGTGGTCGGCTTTCATGATGTAGGCGACCCCGCCCTTACCGGACTGCGAGTTGACCCGGATCACCGCCTCGTAGGTGCGCCCGACGTCACGCGGGTCGATAGGCAGATACGGTACTTGCCAGAGCATGTCGTCGACGTCCATGCCGGCGGTATCGGCATCGATCTTCATTGCGTCCAGGCCCTTGTTGATGGCGTCCTGGTGGCTGCCGGAGAACGCGGTGTAAACCAGGTCACCGCCGTAGGGGTGACGTTCATGCACCGGCAGCTGGTTGCAGTACTCGACGGTGCGGCGGATCTCGTCGATGTTGGAGAAGTCGATCTGCGGGTCCACGCCGCGGGAGAAGAGGTTCAACCCCAGAGTCACCAGACACACGTTGCCGGTGCGCTCGCCGTTGCCGAACAGGCAGCCCTCGATCCGGTCGGCCCCGGCCTGATAACCCAATTCGGCTGCGGCGACGGCAGTTCCGCGGTCGTTGTGTGGATGCAGGCTCAAGATGACGCAGTCGCGACGGGCCAGGTTGCGGTGCATCCACTCGATCGAGTCGGCGTAGACGTTGGGTGTGGCCATCTCCACTGTGGCCGGCAGGTTGAAGATGATCGGATTGTCCGGGGTGGGCTCGATGACATCGCCGACCGCGTCGCACACCTGCTTGGCGTACTCCAGCTCGGTACCGGTGTAGGACTCCGGCGAGTACTCGAACCGCCACCGGGTGCCGGGATAGCGGGCCGCCTCTTCGACGCACTTGCGGGCCCCCTCGGTGGCGATTTTTAGCACGGCGGCCCGGTCGGCGCGAAACACCACCCGCCGTTGCAGGATCGACGTGGAATTGTAGAAATGCACGATCGCCCGGGGCGCGCCCGCGCACGCGGTGAACGTCCGCTCGATCAATTCCGGGCGGCACTGGGTCAGCACCTGGATCGTGACATCGGCGGGGATCGCGTCCCGCTCGATGATCTCGCGGACGAAGTCGAAGTCGGTCTGGCTGGCCGACGGAAACCCGACCTCGATTTCCTTGTAGCCCATCGTGACCAGCAGGTCGAACATGCGGCGTTTGCGAGCCGGGCTCATCGGGTCGATCAACGCCTGATTGCCGTCGCGCAGGTCGACCGCGCACCACATCGGCGCCTTGTCGATCACCCGGTCTGGCCAGGTGCGGTCCGGCAGGCTGATCGGTTCGACTTCCTCGGCGAATGAACGGTATCGGTTGACCGGCATCGTCGAGCCGCGTTGGGTGTTCCACGCGGGCTGGCCGGTGTTGGGCGGGCCCGCGGGTTTGACGATGGTCCGGGTGGACCTGAATGCGTCGGGCTGGGAAACGGTAGTCACGGTGATTGCTCCGGAGTTTTTCTCAAGGGCGCCTGTCAAGGCTCAGACCGGCGCATCGCCCACCCCCGCGACGGGAAGCCGGTCTGGATCAGACCCCGCCGCGGCGCCCGAGAAGGAGCATCTGCGCCACGCTGTGCACTTTACACGTTGACTCTGCCCCCGGGGTGCGGATCACCCACATCGCCACCGCAGGCGCAGCGTCGACCCCGACACCCCGCCCTCTATTCTGGACGAGACCTCAATCAGCGGTGCCTGCTCAGGACCGGAAGGGTGCGAAAGTGGCGCTCGTCGTGCAGAAGTACGGTGGATCGTCGGTGGCCGACGCCGAACGGATCCGCCGTGTCGCCGAGCGCATCGTCAACACCAAAAAGCAGGGCAACGACGTGGTCGTGGTGGTCTCGGCGATGGGCGACACCACCGACGGTCTGCTCGAGCTGGCCCAGCAGGTATGCCCGGCTCCGCCCCCCCGCGAGCTGGACATGCTGCTGACCGCCGGAGAGCGCATCTCCAACGCGCTGGTGGCGATGGCCATCGAATCGCTGGGTGCGCAGGCCCGGTCGTTCACCGGGTCGCAGGCCGGGGTCATCACCACCGGCGCGCACGGCAGAGCCAAGATCATCGACGTCACCCCGGCCCGGGTGCAGTCGGCGCTCGACGAAGGCCAGGTCGTGCTCGTCGCCGGATTCCAAGGGGTCAGCCAGGACACCAAGGATGTCACCACGCTGGGCCGGGGCGGCTCGGACACCACCGCTGTCGCGCTGGCCGCGGCGCTGGGTGCCGACGTCTGCGAGATCTACACCGACGTCGACGGCATCTTCACCGCCGACCCGCGGATCGTGCCCAATGCGCGGCGGTTGGAGACCGTGACTTTCGAGGAGATGCTCGAAATGGCAGCCTGTGGCGCCAAAGTGCTGATGCTGCGCTGCGTGGAGTACGCCCGTCGCTACAACATCCCGGTGCACGTTCGCTCGTCGTATTCGGACAAGCCCGGCACCGTCGTCACCGGATCGATCAAGGACATTCCCATGGAAGACCCCATCCTGACCGGCGTCGCGCATGACCGCAGCGAGGCCAAGGTGACCATCGTCGGCATCCCCGACATCCCGGGCTACGCGGCCAAGGTGTTCCGCGCAGTCGCCGACGCCGACATCAACATCGACATGGTGTTGCAGAATGTCTCCAAGATCGAAGGCGGCAAGACCGACATCACGTTCACCTGCCCCCGGGACAGCGGACCGGTCGCGGTGGAGAAGCTGGAGTCGCTCAAGGGTGAGATCGGCTTTTCGCAGGTGCTCTACGACGACCACGTCGGCAAGGTGTCGCTGATCGGCGCGGGGATGCGCAGCCATCCCGGTGTCACCGCGACGTTCTGCGAGACCCTGGCGGGGGTCGGTGTCAACATCGAACTGATCTCCACCTCGGAGATCCGGATCTCGGTGCTGGTCAGAGACACCGAGCTGGACAAGGCTGTACTGGCGCTGCACGAGGCGTTCAGGCTGGGCGGTGAGGAGCAGGCAGTCGTCTACGCCGGGACCGGGCGGTAGCGGTGGCCGGTGTCGGTTTGACGATAGGGATAGTCGGTGCCACCGGGCAGGTGGGCCAGGTGATGCGCACGTTGCTCGAGGATCGCAACTTCCCGGCGACCGGTGTGCGGTTTTTCGCGTCGTCCCGCTCGCCGGGCCGCAAGCTGGCCTTCCGCGGGCAAGAGATCGAGGTCGAAGACACCGAGTCCGCCGACCCGGCCGGGCTGGACATCGCGCTGTTTTCCGCCGGAGCGGCGGTGTCGCGGGTGCACGCGCCACGTTTCGCAGCCGCGGGGGTGACGGTGATCGACAACTCGTCGGCGTGGCGCAAGGACGCGCACGTGCCGCTGGTGGTCTCGGAGGTGAATTTCGCCGACGCCCGCAACCGGCCGAAAGGCATTATCGCCAACCCGAATTGCACCACGATGGCCGCGATGCCGGTGCTCAAGGTGCTGCATGACGAGGCTCAGCTGGTGCGCCTGGTGGCCTCCACCTATCAGGCTGTCTCCGGCAGTGGGGTAGCCGGAGTGGCGGAGCTGGCCGAGCAGGCCCGCGCGGTCGTCGGCGGTGTCGAGAAGCTGGTGTACGACGGCAGCGCGTTGGAGTTTCCCGCGCCCAAGACCTACGTCGCGCCGATAGCTTTCAACGTGGTGCCGCTGGCCGGGTCACTGGTCGACGACGGCTCCGGGGAGACCGACGAGGATCAGAAGCTGCGCGACGAGAGCCGCAAGATCCTGGGCATCCCCGACCTTCGGGTCAGCGGAACCTGCGTGCGGGTTCCGGTGTTCACCGGACACTGTCTGTCGATCAATGCCGAGTTCGCCCAACCGCTTTCGCCCGAGCGCGCTCGCGAGTTACTCGACGGCGCTCCGGGCGTCAAGCTGGTCGACGTGCCGACGCCACTGGCCGCGGCCGGCATCGACGAATCGCTGGTCGGCCGGATCCGCAACGACTCGGGAGTGCCGGACGGGCGCGGCCTCGCGTTGTTCGTCGTGGGTGATAACTTGCGTAAAGGGGCGGCGCTGAACGCGATCCAGATCGCCGAGCTGCTGGCCGCTGAATTGTGATCCCAGGGTGAGTCCGCCCAACGCCCGCCGCGTTGTGCGGGCCTCGTTGTGGGCCGCCTCCGCGGCGTATTTGTTCCTAGCCCAGAGCTTTTCGCCCGCCCATGCCTATCCGCCGGCGCCGATGCCGGAACCGATCCTGCCACCGCTGGCGCCCGGTGAGGTGATCCGGATCGGGCCGACCGCCGGAACCGGCACACCCACCGGCGACTACGGCGTCGGTGCCACCGACCTGTGTGCGTTCATGGAGTTCCCCACCGAAGTGCTGCAGGTGTGCGGGGACAGCTTCGCCGGTCAGGGCGTCGGTTTCGGCGGCCACTATTCGCCGATCGCGTTGCGGGTGGACACCTCCTCAGTCGACGAGTCGACCGGGGTGACCTACTGCGGGGTCATCGGCGTGTGGGCGCCGCTGTTAGCCGAACCCACCCCGCCGGGTGCTTCGCAGCTGCCGGCCGGTGTCGTGCAGATCAATCGACAGAACTACCTGCTGGTCACCACCGCCGAAAATTTGGTGCCCCGGAGCTCCCGATTGGTGAAAGCCGAACCGATGCATGGGAATTGGCAGACGGTGCCGGGGTCGGTGCGGCAAGCCTCTTACCAGGGCGGCGGGCAGTCGCAGATCAGTGGTTTCTACGACCCGATTCCCACTGCCGAGTCGCCGCGCGGTTGGGTGTATATCGTGGCCGACGACTTCGACCGAACCCACCCGGTGGTGCTGTACCGGTCCACGCCGGAAAACTTCACCGACCGGTCGACGTGGCAGGGTTGGGCGGCCGGCCCGGGCGGCGGCTGGAAGAAATCGCCGACGCCGCTGTGGGGTGACCAGATCGGCGAGATGAGCTTCAAACAAATCGACGGTAAGGCGGTTCTGTCGTACTTCAACGCCAGCACCGGAAACATGGAGGTGCGGGTGGCCAACGATCCGACCTCGCTGGGTACTGCGCCGGTCACGACGGTCGTGCAGCACGTCGACGACTGGCCGGAGCCGGCCGACAGTCTGCCGCCGCCCTGGGACAACCGGCTGGCTCAGCCCTACGGTGGCTATATCTCCCCGGGTTCGACCCTCGACGAGTTGCGGATATTCGTCAGTCAATGGGACAACAGCGACCCGCGTGCCCGCGCTCCTTACCGGGTGATTCAGTTCGCGGTCAACCCGTTCAAGCCCGACATCTCATAGCTGGCTCATAACTGGGACCTAGTCGGGGCTAGTCGTTGGTTCCGCATCATGGCCCCATGAGTGAAGTTCCAGAAAACCCCAGCACGTCGACTTCGGTCGCTATCCAGCCAGCCAAACCTTTTTGGCTCTACCGGCTCGCGGCCTGGGTCGCGATCGTCGCGGGGATCGTATTCATCACCGCGGTGATCTTCTTCTCCGGCGCGTTTGTCGCCCACCACGGCGGTTACCACGGTCATCGGTGTCACCATCACCGCCACCACCATTCCATGGTCGAGCAGGGTGGTCACCATCGAGGCGCCGGCAGCGGTAGCGTCACCACCGCCCCGCCCGGGCCCGGGCAGCCGCCCCGGTCCGTGCTGCCCTCCAACTCTCCGGCGACCCCGTAGCGCAGCGTTCCCACGTCCATCAGCCCGGCGCCCCGCCGGGGCGCCGGCGTCGTGCGGCATCATGCACGGTGTGAGTCAGAATCCCCAAGCGTCGGCTCCGCCGGTGCCCGCCCCGCTGCCCCAACCACCCGACCGGCTCTACGAGGCCGCGGCATGGGTTGCCATCATCGCCGGGCTGCTCGTGATTGTCGTGTCGATCCTGTCCGTCGTGGGCATGTTCGGCTGCTGGCTTTAGATCGTCCCACGGGACGCTGCTGGACCTGGCAATTCAGAGTGATTTCGTGGGCATCCCTTCCATCGCCGCACCTCGCACCGGCATCATCGAGGTATGACTGAGACACCTGAGCCCGCGAGCCAGCCCACGACCGCTCCGCCGATGCCGCCTCCGACGTCCGTGGCGAAGCCAAGTCGGCTCTACCGGGCTGCGGCGTGGGTGGTGATCGTCGCGGGCATCGTCTTCGTGGTCGCGACGATCTTCTTCACTGGTGCCTACGTCACCGGCTACCACCACCATTGGCATCACCACCGGGATATGCAGCAGCCCGGCATGTCCGGCGGCCCGCCGCCCGGAGCCGGCCAATGGCTTTTCGTTTTTCCCGGTCCGAGCGGTCCGGGCGGTCCCGGCATGGGTCCGGGTATGGGTCCGGGCGGTCCCGGCATGGGTCCGGGTATGGGTCCGGGCGGCCCCGGGGGTCCACCGATGATGCCCGGCATGGGTCCCGGCATGATGCCTGGCATGGGTCCCGGGCAGTCGCCGTCGACGCCCAGCGCGCCTCCGCCACGGCCACGTTCCTGAAGCTGCCCCCGAAGCTCACGTGCCTGACACAAGCCCCGGGGCGCCTGCAGAACACGGCGTGGCGCCCCGGGCTTCTGTTTAGTAGGCGGTCTTGGCAAGATCGGGCCTATGGGCATCGATGTCGTCTACACAGCGGAGGCCACCGCCACCGGAGGCGGTCGTGACGGGCACGTGAGATCCTCGGACGGCCAACTCGACCTCGAGACCCGTCCGCCCAAACCGATGGGCGGCAGCGGCCAAGGCACCAACCCTGAGCAGCTGTTCGCCGCCGGGTATGCGGCCTGCTTCCTGGGCGCCCTGCGCTTGGTGGCGCGTAACGCCAAAATCGAACTCGACGACGCCACCTGCGTCACCGTCAGCATCGGTTTCGGCAAAGACGCCAATGGCGGTTTCGGGCTGACCGGCAACATCGTCGGCCACCTGCCCGGGCTGGACCAGAAGACCGCCGACGACTTGGTGGAAAAGTCCCACCATGTGTGCCCGTACTCCAATGCCGTCCGGGGCAACGTCGACGTCGACGTCTCGGCCAAGGTCTGATGCGGGTCGCCGCTGGGGCGGTCAGTATGGCGGTGGCCGCCGCAGCATTCGCGCCCCCCGTCGCGGCGGCCGGCCCGTCGAGCCCCGGCGTGGTGAACTACGCAGTGCTCGGTAAGGGTTCGGTGGGCAATATCGTCGGCGGGCCGATGCGCGCCGAATCGATGTTCACCGAGCCCTTCCAGGCGTACTGGGTCGACGACCCGGTGTGCAACAACTGGGCTGATATCGGCCTGCCGGAGGTCTACGACGACCCCGACCTGGCGTCGTTCGCCGGCGCCACCACGCAAACCTCGCCCACTGACCAGACCCACTTGGTCAAACAGGCGGTGGGTGTGTTCGCCACCGGCGCCGCGGCCGACCGCGCCTTCCACCGGGTCGTGGACCGCACCGTCGGCTGCTCGGGGCAAACCACCGCGATTCATCTCGACGACGGAACCACCCAGGTGTGGTCCTTTGCCGGCGGCCCGCCGAGCGCCACCGAGGAGACGTGGATTAAGCAGGAAGTCGGCACCGACCGGCGCTGCTTCACCCAGACCCGGTTGCTGGACAACGTGTTGCTGCAGGCTAAGGTCTGCCAGCCCGGCAACGGCGGACCGGCGTTGAATGTGCTGGTAGGCGCCATGGAGAACGCACTCGGGCAATAAGATCAACCGCACCGGCCGGGCCTGGAAGGGGGAACGTAGGGCTGAACGTCTGGCTAACGTATGGCTATGGTGGCGGTAGTCGTCCGCACAGCAGCGGTCCGCGAGCCAGGTCCGGACCTGGAGGGATCGAGAATATGGCGTCTGTCGTCGCGTCAGAGCTGGACCAGACATTCCTGGCCGACGGCGCGCTGACCGGGTCGTTGGACGCGGCGCGCTACATCACCGACGGCTGTTTGACCGACGGTCCGCTGGGACGGGTCGGCCTGGAGCTGGAGGCGCACTGCTACGACCCGCTCGAACCGCGCCGCAGACCCGCGTGGGACGAGATCACCGAGGTTTTGGCGGCGCTGCCGGCGCTGCCGGGCGGCAGCGCGGTCAGCGTCGAGCCTGGGGGTGCGGTGGAACTGTCTGGCCCGCCCGCCGACAGTGTGCTGGCCGCGATTGAGGCGCTAGACAGCGACCAGGCGGTGTTGCGCGCCGCATTCGCCGGCGCGGGGCTGGGGCTGGTGTTGCTGGGCACCGACCCGTTGCGGCCGGCTTGCCGGGTCAATCCGGGGGCTCGCTATCGCGCCATGGAGCGGTTCTTCGTCGCCAGCCGCACCGGTTCAGCGGGCGCGGCGATGATGACCTCGACGGCGTCGGTGCAGGTCAACCTCGATGCTGGGCCCCGGGACGGCTGGGCCGCCCGGGTGCGGCTGGCCCATGCGCTGGGACCCACCCTGGTCGCGATCACCGCCAATTCCCCGCTTTTGGGCGGAAAGTTCTCCGGCTGGCAATCGACTCGGCAGCGGGTGTGGAGTGAGCTAGATTCCGCGCGTTGCGGCCCGATCTTGACCGCCAGCGGGGAGCATCCGGGCACCGACTGGGCGCGCTATGCGCTCAAGGCGCCGGTCATGCTGGTGCACACCCGGTCGGGTGGCGCTACGGTGCCGGTTACCCGCTATGTGCCGTTCACCGACTGGGCCGACGGCCGCGCCCTGCTGGGCGGGCGTCTGCCGACCACGGTCGACGTGGACTACCACCTGACCACGCTGTTCCCGCCGGTGCGTCCCCGCGGCTGGCTGGAGATCCGCTACCTTGACAGCGTTCCCGACGACGTCTGGCCCGCGGTGGTGTTCACCGTGGTGACGCTGCTGGACGACGCGACTGCCGCCGACCTCGCCGCCGACGCCGTCGAACCGGTCACCGCTGCCTGGGACACCGCCGCCCGGGTGGGGCTGGCCGACCGGCGGCTGTATGCGGCCGCCAACCGCTGCGTGGCCATCGCCGCCGAACGGGCGCCGAGCCCACTGCTCGACGCGATGGGCCGGCTGGTCCAAGCGGTTGAGCAGGGCCGCTGTCCCGCCGACGACTTCGCCGAGCGGGTGATCGAGCACGGCATCGCACCGATGATCACCCGATTGGCCCAAGGATCGGCATGAGCGCAGCCGACGCACTGGCCGCCGCCCTGACAGCGGCGCGGGAGCGTACGTTGCGGCTCGTCGATTTCGACGACGACGAGCTGCGCCGCCAATACGACCCGTTGATGAGCCCGTTGGTGTGGGATCTCGCGCACATCGGCCAGCAGGAAGAACTCTGGTTGCTGCGCGGCGGTAACCCGGACCACCCGGGGATGCTCTCGCCGGAAGTCGACAAGCTCTACGACGCGTTCGTGCACTCCCGCGCCAGCCGCGTGGACCTTCCGCTGCTCTCGCCGGCTCAGGCGCGCACGTACTGCCGTAGCGTGCGGTCGGCCGTGCTGGACGCTCTCGATGCGTTGCCCGGCGAAGATGACTGCTTCGTGTTCGCGATGGTGGTCAGCCACGAGCATCAGCACGACGAGACCGTGCTGCAGGCGTTGAACCTGCGGGTCGGCCCGCCGTTGCTGAGCGTGGGCGCCGCGCTGCCGGCCGGCCGGCCGGGTGTGGCCGGAACGTCGGTACTGGTGCCCGGGGGTCCGTTCGTGTTGGGCGTCGACGCCGCCAGCGAACCGTTTTCGCTGGACAATGAACGACCTGCGCACGTGGTCGACGTACCGACGTTTCGGATCGGCCGCGTTCCGGTGACCAATGGCGAATGGCGGGAGTTCGTCGACGCCGGCGGCTACCGACAGCCGCGGTGGTGGTCGGCGCGCGGCTGGCAGTATCGCCAACAGGCCGGGCTGACCGCTCCGCAATTCTGGAACCCCGACGGCCAGACCCGCACCCGCTTCGGCCACCAGGAGTCGATCCCGGGCGACGAGCCTGTCCAGCATGTCACCTACTTCGAGGCTGAGGCCTACGCGGCGTGGGCCGGCGCCCGGCTGCCCACCGAAGTCGAATGGGAGAAGGCCTGTGCCTGGGACCCGGCGGTGGGCGCGCGGCGGCGCTACCCGTGGGGCACCGAGGAGCCGTCAGGCGCGCATGCCAACCTCGGCGGCGCCGCGCTGCGCCCGGCACCGGTCGGCGCCTACCCGGCCGGTGCGTCGGCCTACGGTGCCGAGCAGATGCTGGGCGATGTCTGGGAGTGGACCAGCTCAGCACTGGCGCCCTGGCCCGGATTCACCCCGATGATCTACCGGCGTTACTCACAGCCGTTCTTCGGCGGCGACTACCGGGTCCTGCGCGGGGGGTCATGGGCGGTGGAGCCGGGCATTCTGCGGCCCAGCTTCCGCAATTGGGATCACCCGTACCGGCGGCAGATCTTCTGCGGCGTCCGGCTGGCGTGGTCGGTGGGGGATGCCAGCTGATGTGCCGGCACCTGGGATGGCTCGGCCGCGAGGTGGCGGTCTCCTCGCTGGTGCTTGACCCGCCGCACGGGCTGCGGGTGCAATCGTATGCGCCGCGCCGGCAAAAACATGGTTTGATCAACGCCGACGGCTGGGGCGTCGGCTTTTTCGACGGCGTGACACCGCGACGCTGGCGCAGCACCGCGCCGCTGTGGGGCGATGTGTCTTTCGATTCGGTCGCGCCGGCACTGCGCAGCCATTGTGTGGTGGCCTCGGTGCGCTCCGCGACCGCAGGCATGCCGATCGAAACCGGCGCGACCGCGCCGTTCACGGACGGGCATTGGTTGCTTGCGCACAACGGGGTCGTCGACCGCTCGGTCCTGCCCGGCACCGCATCGGCCGAACCCGTCTGTGACAGCGTGGTCTTGGCGGCTCTGATCTTCGATCGCGGACTTGACGCGCTGGCTGATGTGATCGCGCAGGTCGGCACCGACGATCCTAGTGCTCGGTTGAACATTTTGGCGGCCAATGGTTCTCGACTGTTGGCCACCACCTGGGGCGACACCTTGTCGGTGTTGCGCCGTGCTGACGGAGTGGTGCTGGCCAGTGAGCCCTATGACGACGACCCCGGCTGGGAGGACGTTCCGGACCGCCACCTCGTCGACGTCACCGCAGAAGGCGTGAGATTGACCGCGCTCGAATACCCGAAGGGACCGTGATGACGCTGACGGTGTCTAACCATCTGGCCGTGGACTCGGCGTATCACGCGCTGCGCCGGGACGTTCTCGACGGGCTGACACGCTTCCCGAAGTCGTTGCCGCCCAAATGGTTCTACGATTCGGTGGGCAGTGACCTGTTCGATCAGATAACCAGGTTGCCTGAGTACTATCCGACGCGGGCCGAGGCGGAGATCCTACGCGACCGGTCCGGCGAGGTGGCCTCGTCGACTCGGGCCGACACGCTGGTCGAACTGGGCAGCGGGACGTCGGCGAAAACCCGGATGCTGCTCGACGCATTGCTCGACGGTGGCCTGCTGCAAAGATTCGTGCCTTTCGACGTCGACGCCGGCATGCTCGAAGCGGCCGCGAGCGCCATCCAGCGGGAATACCCTGGCATCGAAATTACCGCTATCTGCGGCGATTTCGAGGAGCACTTGACTGAAATTCCCCGCGAGGGCCGTCGGCTGTTCGCGTTCTTAGGGTCGACGATCGGCAACCTCACCCCCGGCCCCCGCGCGCAGTTCCTGGCTTCGTTGGCCGCGGTCTTGCGCCCGGGCGACAGCTTGCTGCTGGGCACCGATTTGGTGAAGGACACCGGCCGGCTCGTCCGCGCCTACGACGATGCCGCCGGCGTGACAGCGGCGTTCAACCGCAACGTGCTCGCGGTGATCAACCGAGAACTCGACGCCGATTTCGAGATCAGCGCATATGCCCACGTCGCTCGCTGGAACGCCGCCGAGGAACGGATCGAGATGTGGCTGCGGGCCGATAGCGCCCAGCGGGTGCGCGTCGGTGCACTCGATTTGACGGTGCAGTTCGCGGCGGGTGAGCAGATGCTCACCGAGGTGTCCTGTAAGTTCCGCCGGGAGGCGGTGGCCGCCGAGCTCGCTGCCGCGGGGTTGCGGCTAACCAAGTGGTGGACCGACCGGGCAGGCGACTTCGGTTTGTCGCTGGCCGTCAAGTGAGCGGTAGTGCTGATAGTCTCTGCTGCGGAGCTCCGGTCAGCCTGCCGTCGCCTGTGCGCCTGCGGAATTGAGTGTGCACCCAGAGCGCGTCACTTCGGCGTGTCGTCGCCGGGGACGCACAGTCGACGCGCTCGGCCGCGTCAGCCGACCGCGATGGCCGTCAGGTCCATGCCGCGGCAAGGACAGCTCGGCTTAGCCGCACCCGGCGTCGCGCACGTCCGTACCGGCGGCGGTTAAAGCTCCCAGGTGTGCACCGGTTCGTTGGCGTGCATGTGCTCGCAGTAGCGCCGCAGCATCTCGGCCAGGGCGGCGGACCGGGTTCTGCCGCGCGCCTGCAGGCCCTGCACCGTGGACACCTGCCAGACCGCGCCGTTGCGGCCAGTTTTGGCACGTCCCTCAATGACCCCGAGGAACCGGTCGCGGGCCTCGGCGGCGACCCCCCACCCGGTCAGTCCCTCGTGTGCCATCGGCAGCAACCGCCGCAGCACCAATTCGTCGGGCGTGACGTGCCCCAAGCCCGGCCAGTACAGGCGGGCAGCCATCCCGTGACGAGCCGCTGCCAGGAAGTTCTGTTGCGCAACAGCGAAGCTCATCTTGGTCCACAGCGGGCGGCTTTCCTGGGAGAGGGTGCGCAGCACGCCGTAATAGAACGCCGCGTTGGCCAGCATGTCGACGACGGTCGGGCCGGCCGGCAGCACCCGGTTCTCCACCCGCAGGTGTGGCCGGCCGACCCCGTCCACATCGACGACGTCGTAGATCGGCCGGTTCCACCGGTAGACCGTGCCGTTGTGCAGACGTAACTCGGCCAGCTGCGGTGTGTGCCCGGCGGCCAGCTCGGCGGCCGGATCCTCGTCGGAAACCTGGGGCAGCAAAGACGGGAAGTACCGCACGTTCTCCTCGAAGAGGTCGAAGATCGACGTGATCCAGCGTTCGCCGAACCACACCCGCGGCCGTACCCCCTGGGCCTTCAACTCTTCCGGGCGGGTGTCGGTAGCTTGTGTGAACAGGTCAATGCGGGTTTCCGCCCACAGCTGATGACCGAAGAAGTACGGCGAGTTGGCGCCGAGCGCCAGCTGCGGCCCGGCCAGCACCTGAGCGGCGTTCCAGCTGTCGGCGAAGTCGGCCGGCGACACCTGCAGGTGCAACTGCATGCTGGTACAGGCGGATTCGGGGGCGATGGTCGCCGAGTGCAAGCTCAGCGGCTCGGGCCCGGCGATGTCGATGTGGATGTCCTCCCCGCGGGCCCGAAAGATCGAGTCGTTGAGCGCTGCATACCGCGCCGACTCGCTCATCCAACCGTCGTGCAGATGCGCGGGCATCAGCGTCGGCAGGATACCGATCATGACGATGCGTGCACCCCAGGCGCTGGCCTTGGCCTGAGCGGCGTTCAGGCTGGCGCGCACCTCGGCTTCCATGTCGATTGTGCCGCGGCCGGGCAGCGGCCGGGGCGCCACGTTCAATTCGATGTTGTAGGCGCCTAATTCGGTCTGATATGCCGGGTCGGCGATCGCCGCCAGGACATCCTGATTCGACATCACCGGCTGATAGTCGGCGTCGACGAGGTTGCATTCGATTTCCATCCCGGTCAGCGGACGGTCGAACTCGAAACTGGACCCTGCCAGCATCGTCTCGAAGACGTCCAAACACTGCTGGACCTTGCGCCGGTACTCGTGCCCGCCGGCGTGGCTGACGTTGGGGCGGTTGACCTCTTTGCCCACACCGCCGATGCAACAGGTTTACCGGACGTTGCGCAAGCACAGCGCAGGCACATCAGATGTTTGGTCGGCTAACATTTGATGTATGCGCTTGGCCGGCTTGTCTCCGGGTTGCTGGAGCAAGCGCTGGCGGTCCAGGCTCGCCCGAAGGTCGATCCCCGCTGGGAACGGCTGATCTGCGACCACGGGTGGACCTTGACGACGAGGACGCCGTGTGGGCGCGCTCGTCGAGCGATTCTTCGCCGGACCCGTCTTCGTGTATCTGCTGTGGCCGGTCGCGTTTGGCCATCTGCGTATCGTCACTCATGCGCTGTCGTGCGACGTGCCGTTGGCCCGAACGTCGCCGCCGCGACTTCCGCAAGTTCGACGGAAGTACGGTGCGCGACCCTTTCGTCGGTTAAGCCCGGCATGCGCTGGTCCATGATGGACGATTGGGTGCAGCGCGACCGCCGTCGCGCCGGAGGAGAGTAGATGGCCGAGTTCGTCGCCTCGATCGACCAGGGCACCACCAGCACCCGCTGCATAATCTTCGACCACGACGGCACCGAGGTGGGCCGGCACCAACTCGAACACGAACAGATTCTGCCGCGGGCCGGCTGGGTCGAGCACGATCCGCTCGAGATCTGGGAGCGCACGTGCTCGGTGCTGATGTCGGTGCTGAACCGAACCGATCTGGCACCCCGAGACATTGCCGCGCTCGGTGTTACCAATCAGCGGGAGACCACGGTGGTGTGGAATCGGCACACCGGGCGGCCCTACTACAACGCGATCGTGTGGCAGGACACCCGCACCGACCGCATCGCGTCGGCGCTGGACCGTGACGGCCGCGGCGAGGTGATTCGACGGAAGGCCGGCCTGCCACCGGCGACGTACTTCTCCGGCGGGAAGTTGCAGTGGGTTTTGGACCACATTGACGGGGTGCGCGACGCCGCGGGACGCGGCGACGCCATCTTCGGCACGGTCGACACCTGGTTGGTGTGGAACCTGACCGGCGGCCCCCGCGGTGGTGTGCACGTCACCGACGTCACCAATGCCAGCCGGACCATGCTGATGAACCTGGAGACCCTGGACTGGGACGACGAACTGTTGTCGTTTTTCGGCATACCGCGCTCGATGCTGCCACCGATCGCACCGTCGTCGCCGCGGGATCCCTATGGCAGCACCACCGACAGCGGGCCGGTCGGTGGTCAAGTACCGATCGCCGGAATTCTCGGCGACCAGCATGCCGCCATGGTCGGCCAGGTCTGCCTGGCGCCCGGTGAGGCGAAAAACACCTACGGCACCGGTAATTTCCTGCTGCTCAACACCGGTGAGCAGATCGTGCGGTCGGCCAACGGCCTGTTGACCACCGTGTGCTACCAGTTCGGCGGCGCGAAACCTGTTTACGCTCTTGAGGGTTCGATCGCGGTGACCGGCTCGGCGGTGCAGTGGCTACGCGACCAGATGGGCCTTATCAGAAGCGCCGCACAGAGTGAGGAGCTGGCTCGCCAAGTCCCCGACAATGGTGGGGTCTATTTCGTCCCGGCATTTTCCGGACTGTTCGCCCCGTACTGGCGATCGGATGCCCGCGGGGCGATCGTGGGGCTCTCCCGGTTCAATACCAGCGCTCATCTGGCCCGCGCGACGTTGGAGGCGATCTGCTACCAGAGTCGCGATGTGGTTGAGGCGATGGAGGACGATTCCGGTGTGCGCCTTGAGGTGCTGAAGGTTGACGGCGGTATCACCGCCAATGACCTGTGCATGCAGATTCAGGCCGACGTCCTGGGCGTCGAGGTGGTGCGTCCGGTCGTCGCCGAGACAACTGCGCTCGGCGCGGCGTATGCGGCGGGCCTGGCAGTCGGCTTCTGGACCGACCCGCACGACCTGCGCGCCAACTGGCAGGAGGGCCAGCGATGGACGCCGACCTGGAGCGACGAACAGCGCGCCGCCGGATATGCCGGGTGGCGCAAGGCGGTCCAGCGCAGCCTGGACTGGGTCGACGCCTCCTAGGCCCTCCTAGACCGGGCAGCCCGGGCGCCCAGTGGTAGCCACGCACCGCCGGTCCGTCGGGCGAGCACACAGGAACCTAGCGTGGCGGCGCGAACCCGCCGCCGTGCGGCGGCCAGGGCTGGCCGGGCGGCTGCGGGGCCGGCCAGACCGGTGCCGGTCCCGGTGTGGGACGCAACCGCGCCAGCTCCCGGCGGTGTCGCTCGGCCAGAACAGCGGCCAGCACGAGCTGCGGCGGGGCACCGGGCGGAGGCGGCGGCGCGACGTGCGTCAGCACGTCACCCGCGATCCGGCAGGCCATCTGCTCGCGGAGCAGTGGATCGAGCTCGGCAGCGCGCGAAAGAAATTGACGGGCAATGTCGGCTCGATCGGGGGTCAGTCCGGACAGTTGCAGCGTCGACGCCCACCAAGCCAGCGACGGGGGCATCGCCGGCGGCGGCCCCAACGCCTGGCCACGCTCGCTGATGACAACCGTTCCGGCGAAGACGTCACCGAGCCGCTTGGCTTTCGGGGAGAGCAGGCTGCAGATCACCGCGGGGCTGCCGAGCAACATCCAGATCTCGACGAGTGCGGCCAGCGCCCGAAACAATGCCTGGCGGAAGCGCTCCGGGCTGCCGTCGTCGGAGACCACCCGCAGGCCCATCACGATCTTGCCCACCGACTTGCCCCGGGTCGCGGTTTCGAAGACCAGTGGGTATCCGACGAATGTCAGCATAGTGAAGACGATCAGGACCGCGGCGCTGGCGGCGGTGTCGAACTGAGTCAGGGTCGTAGCCCACAACATCAAGCCGAGCAGGTAGCAGACGACCATCACCGCGATGTCGATCAGCGCGCCGAGTGCTCGCACCGGCAACTGCGCGATCGCTACATCCAGAACGACGGCGTCCCCGGTTACCACTTCCGACATACTGCGAACCTACTCGGCCAGGCTTCAACGGAGGCGGCCCGCCGCACTCGGCTACGCCGAGTTTGCGATCGCAGCTAGGCTGCGCAGGGTGGATGTCGACGCGTTCGTATTTGCTCACGGTGACACCTGGGCTCGGCTCGACCAGTTGGTCAGGAACCGCCGGCGGCTGACCGGAGCGCAGATCGATGAGCTCGTCGATCTCTACCAGCGGGTGTCGACGCACCTGTCGATGCTGCGTTCGGCGTCATCGGATGCAGCGCTGATCGGCAGGCTGTCTGGGTTGGTGGCACGGGCCCGCGCCGCGGTGACCGGCGCGCATGCGCCGCTGGCCGTCGAGTTCACCCGGTTTTGGACGGTGTCGTTCCCGGTGGTCGCTTACCGCGCCTGGCGGTGGTGGCTGGCGACGGCGGCGGCGTTTTTCGTTGTCGCGGCCGTCATCGCGCTGTGGGTGGCCGGCAGCCCGGAGGTGCAGTCCGCCATCAAAACGCCCAGCGACATCGACGAATTGGTCAACCACGACTTCGCGTCCTACTACAGCGAGCACCCGGCCCTGGCGTTCGGGCTGCATGTCTGGATGAACAACGCCTGGGTGGCCGCCAAGTGCGTCGCGTTCTCGGTCGTACTCGGATTGCCGATCCCGTTTGTGCTGTTCGTGAACGCTGCCAATCTCGGGGTCGTCGCGGGGCTGATGTTTGCGGCCGGCAAGGCCGGCATCCTGTTCGGCCTGGTGGTCCCGCACGGCCTGCTGGAGTTGACGGCGGTGCTGTTGGCCGGCGCCGCCGGGATGCGGCTGGGCTGGCTGGTGATCTCGCCGGGTGATAGTCCGCGTCGTCACGTGCTAGCCGAGCAGGGCCGCGCCGTCGCATCGATCGCGATCGGGATTGCGGCGGTGCTGTTGGTTTCGGGTCTCATCGAAGCGGTGGTGACCCCGTCGCCGTTGCCGACAGTGCTGCGGATCGGCATCGGAATCGTCGCCGACGCAGCGTTTCTGACTTACGTCGTCTACTTTGGGCGACGCGCTGAACGGGCCGGAGAAACCGGGGATATCGCCGATGCCCCCGACACCGTCCCCGCCGGCTGAGCTACAGCCGTCCGGTGGCTTTCATCGCCAGGTAACGGTCGGCCAGCGCGGGCGCCAAATCGGCCGGTGCCGCATCGACCACGTCGGCCCCCCGCTGACGCAGCAGCGACGCGATCGCCCTGCGGTCGTTGCGGGATCGCTCGGCCGCCGCCGCGTCGTAGACCGCAGCCGCGTCGGCGCGTTGGCTGGCCAGCCGGTCCACCAGTGGGTCGGTGACCGCGGCAATGATCACCTGGTGCCGCAGCGAAAGTTGGGGCAATACCGGCAGCAGGCCCTCCTCGAGGGCGGTCGCGTTGAGGTCGGTCAGCAGCACTACCAGCGCGCGCCGTCGGATGCGCCTTAAAATCGCGGAAACTATTGCAAGAGAATCAGATTCGATGAGTGTCGGTTGTAATGACGCCATGGCATCGACCAGTCGGGCGAGGACTTCGGTTCGTGACGCACCGAACACGCCGGCTCGGGCCACCCGATCGTGGGCGAGGAAATCGACATGGTCGCCGGCCCGCGAAGCGAGCGCCGCCAGCAGCAAAGCGGCGTCCATTAACCAGTCCAGCCGCGGCCAGCCGCTGGGATCGGCGGCGGTCGGGTCGACTCCGACGCGGCCAGCGGTGGTGCGGCCGGTGTCGAGCACGATGACGACCCGCCGGTCCCGTTCGGGACGCCAGGTCCGGACCACGACATCGGCCCGACGGGCGGTGGCGCGCCAGTCGATCGAGCGGACGTCGTCCCCGACAACATACTCTCGCAGTGAGTCGAATTCGGTGCCTTGCCCGCGCGTCAGCGTCGGCAACAGCCCGTCGATCTCGCGCAGTTTGGCCATCCGTGAGGCGAGATGTTTGCGGGACAGGAACGGCGGCAGCACCCGAACCTGGCCGGCAACCAGCGTCGACCGTTGCCGCCCGGCCATCCCCAGCGGCCCTATCGAGCGCGCGGTAACCGCAGCCGACCGTTGATCGCCGCGGCGGACCGGTCGCAGCCAGGTGTCGACGCGCCGCACTTCGCCGGCGGGGATGTCGACTGGGTGGATGCGTGGTTCGGCGCGTGTACTGGGCGCCCAGGCGTCGCGGACCTGGCCGCGCAGCCTGCGGCCGCCGCCGTTGTAGATCAGCAGACCGGCGCTCGTCGCTTCACCGAGCCGCACGCAGTTGGTGTGTGACCGGCTGAACCGCAGTGCACGAGGGCTGGCGGCCAGTCCCGCATCGACGGCCACCAGCACCGTCAGCACCACCAGTAGGACAGCGAAAGTCGTGGCCGGCCAGGGTGATACCGCTACGGGGAGAACGCAAACCAGCGCGAACAGCCCGGCGCGTCCGGTCAGGATCACCAGCGGGGCACCGGAACCGAGGCCAATATGCCTTCCAGCACACCGTCGGCGGTGGCGCCTTCGAGTTCCGCCTCTGGGCGCAGCAGCACCCGGTGCCGCAACGTCGGCCGGGCCATCGCCTTGACATCGTCGGGTGCGACGTAGTCGCGCCCGCACAGCCACGCCCACGACCGCGCGGTGGCCAGCAGCGCCGTCGCTCCGCGCGGCGAAACGCCGAGGCTCAACGCGGGCGAATAGCGAGTCGCGCCGACGATGTCGACGATGTAGCCCAGTACTTCGTCCGCGATCCGAACCTGACCCACCGCGTCACGTCCAGCCGCCAACTCGGTCGGCCCCGCCACCGCGCGGATCGCCGACAGGTCATGCGGGTCGAAGCCGTGCGCATGCCGGCTCAGGATGGCAATCTCCGAATCACGCGGTGGCAGCGGCACGGTCAGCTTGAGCAAAAACCGGTCGAGCTGGGCCTCCGGCAACTGATAGGTGCCTTCGTACTCGATCGGGTTTTGGGTGGCGGCGACCATGAACGGCTCGGGCAGCGGCTTCGCGTCTCCCTCCACGCTGACCTGGCGCTCCTGCATTGCTTCCAGCAGCGCGGCCTGCGTCTTGGGTGGTGTGCGGTTGATTTCATCGGCCAGCATCAGGTTGGTGAACACCGGTCCGGCCCGGAACACGAACGCCGCGGTGCGGGCATCGTAGACCAGCGAGCCGGTCACATCACCCGGCATCAGGTCGGGGGTGAACTGGACACGTTTGAACTCCAGTTGCAGGGCTGCTGCCAGGGTGCGCACCAAAAGCGTTTTCGCGACGCCCGGCACACCTTCCAGAAGCACGTGCCCGCGGCACAACAGTGCGATGACCAGGCCGCTGATGACGGCGTCCTGCCCGACGACGGCTTTGGCGATCTCGGTGCGCAACGCCAGCAACGCCTGGCGTGCCGATTCCGCCGCCGAGGTGTGGGCAGCTGCGGGGGAGGTCATAGGTGGGTAACCTGCCTTTCGATGTCGTCGAGCGCGCGGGCGAGGTGGACCAGATCGGTATCGGTGGCCGGAGGCGGCCCGAACAGCGTATGCCCGACGATTGCCGGGTCGGCGCCGCTATGCTGCGCGACGGCGATTGTCACCGTCGGCGCCGATGTGCCGGCACCCAGACCGAGCCTGGGCATCAGTCGCTGCAGCGTTGCGGTGCGCAGTGCCTGCGCGGCGCGGTCGCGGGCGTGCCGCGACCGGTAGAGCCGGCCGCGGCCCTCGACCGTCTCGGACGCCCGCACCACCACCGGCAACTCCTCGGCGACCAGCGGGCCGATGCGCCGGCCCTTCCACAGCGCAACCACTATCACCGTCAGCGCGAGTTGCCACACCAGCCAGGAGACGTTGCGCGGGATCATGCCCAGAATCCCTGTTGGGGAGGATGAGCGGCCCTCAATCCGATGCGGGGCGTACCAGATGAGCCGGGCCCGCTCACCGGCAAGATTCATTGCCAGCGCGGCGTTGCCGGCTCGCGCGAGGCCGCCGTTCGTCATGAAGTCGCTGTTGCCGACCAGCGTGACGGTGCGGTGGCGGTTGCGGTAACGGACCAAGGCGCCGCCGTAACAGCTGATTGCCGCCAGGTCGGCACCAGCGGCGTAGGTGTTGGCCGGCCCGAACTGCACCGATCCGGCCCGGTTGGCTGCCCGCAGCACGCAATCGGGCTTGCTGTCCTGCACGCTGGCCCCGCTGCTGCGGATGCCGGGCGCCAAGGCCGTCCGGGCGCGCGATGTCGGCTCCACCAACAGCAGGTCCCCCGGAGTTTCGGCTAACCGGTGCAGCAGCTCCTCGCTGGTCAGGTACTGCGTCTGCGCGAGCAGCAGCAACGTATCCGGGCGGGCGGCGGCTTCCACTTCGGCCACGTCGTCGGCGACGACGACGTCGACACCGTGGTCGCGCAGCAGGGCAACCAGCGCGTGTGCGCCCTCCGGCCCGGTGGATGCCGGGTCCAGCCGGCCCCCCGGCCGCGGTGCGGTCAGGTAGGTGCTGACCGCGGCGACGGCGCAAAGGGCGACCAGCGTCAACAGCACCCACCGCCAGGAACGTCCGCGCTGCGCCCCGGTGGGTGGCCAACCGGGGCCGGTCACCGGATCGGCGCCCGTGCGTCGGAGGGTTCCGGCCGGCTCACCACGGGTCCTGCGGCCACCGTCGGGAAACGCAGGTGGTCGTCGAGGTCAGCGATCATCTGGTAGGCGGTCGGCGTTGCGGCCTGATCCCCGTACGTGACGTCGTTGAAGGCGGTCGCGGCTTTGGACAACTCGGCTGCCAGGTGAGGTAGGCGGCCACCGGCTTCGGCGGCCAGCTCATTGGCGGTGCGGCCGGGCATCGGGTCGAGCAACCCACTCTCCTCGAATCCGCGTGCGATTGCGCGCAGTCGATGTCGAATCGCTGCCGCCCAATTACCTTCGGCTGCACAATTTTCTGCTGCTGCGCGGTGTTGAGCCGCACTGAGCTGACTGCTGCCGAACAGCTGCTGGTCGCCGACCCGGTAGGTTCTCATGCCCTGACGCGCGAAGCGAATCGCGACCACTACGCCGGCCACCAGCACAATGAGCAGCGCGGTGATCGTCAGCCATCCGCCGGGGACCGACGACGCTTTTTCGAGCAACCGGAAGATCAGGTCGTCGACCAAGTCGTGAAAACGCTGCCTCACCGAAGCTTTGGGATAGATCGGTTTGGCGAGTTCGTGTTGCGCGGCCCGGCGTGCGGCATCGCGGTCGATATCGATGGTGGGCATCCTTGGCCAGTCCTCACACCGGGCGGGTCAGCCAGAGGCTGTCGGTCGACGCGGCGGTCGCCGGGCCACCGGCGGCGCCGATCTGCAGGATCAGATCGAACGCCTCGGACCGAATCCGGCGATCCGTGTAGAGCAGCGCAATGACTCCAGCGCTGAATGGCGCGGTGATGATCCGGCCGATCGCCGATCCGACGGCGCCGACCGTCAGACTGAAAAGAAGCGGGCCCGGCGACGGCGTGGCTATCAGCTCGCTCACGACATTGAACGGCGCGCCGACTGCCCCCGCGACGACGAAGACCACGACGAAGGTCAGCGTCCGGATACCCAGTACCCGCCAGAAGCTGTTGCGCGCTAGTGCGAAAGATCTGGTGATCGCATCGACGATCGGCAAGCGCTCCAACACGATCAACACCGGCGCAAACGACAAGATGGTGTAGAAGTACACCAGCATCGCGAGTCCGGACATAACCAGCGGCAACCCGAAAACAAATGCCGCCGCGTAGTTGCCGACGGCAGCGACCGCGGCGATCACCAACACCACCAGGCCGACCGCCAGTAGTGCCCCGGCGGCTTCCAGCGCCGCCAGCCCCAGTAGTGCGGGCAACCGGCCGCGAACCTTCGTCCAGGCTTCGCCCCCGCTGATCGTGGATCCGAACACCGCCCGGCCGACGATCACGGTGAGCATGCCGCTGAGCAGGATGCCGGCCAGCCAGCTGACCAGGCCACCGATCCCGACCGACGCCGGCCAACCGGCCAGATTGCCGGCGGTGAGTTGGCCGGGCGTTGCGGGCGGCAGCCGGCTTGCCACCGCGAGGGGTCCTACCGCGACGATCAATGCGACGAGCTGCACGATCACCACGATCACGGCGGTCAGTCCCAGGGTGGCCTTGGGATTGGCCCGGATGTAACCGACTGCGCCATTGAAGATGTCGCTGAGGCTCAGCGGCCGCAACGGGATGATCCCGGGCCGAAGCGCCCCGTAGCCGGGTGGCGGGTACCCGGGGTAGCCCGGTGGCGGGTAGCCGGGGTAGCCGGGGTAGCCGGGCGCGGGCCTGTAGCCGGGTGCGGGCCCGTAGCCAGGCGGGAGCCCGTAGGCCGGTGGGGGCCCGTAGGCCGGTGGAGGATAAGCGGGCGCCGGAAATACGGGAAATCCGGGTGAGCCGTATCCCGGTGGTGGGAATCCTGGCTCTGGGTAATCCAGATAGTCAGGCGGCGGCGTACTCACCAGGCGGCGCCGTCGTCATCGATCATGTCTCCCATCCTGTCGGCCGGAGAGGCATTTCTCAATGTCGGCCGGCTATACCGGCACAGTTGTAGCGGAATTCGAATCCCGGTTACGGGCCGTGTTAGTTACGTCACTGGTCAGGCTTTCCCGCTGGATGTTGAGCCGTCGAAGATTGCGCCGGGCTTAACAAATGATTAGCGTACGCCAAGGTCAAACTCAGGTTGGTCGTGGTCGTGGCCACGGCGCTCGGATCTTTTCGGAAGGTGGAATGGGTTGATGGCTCGTCAGTCACGCAGCAACCGGGTTGCGGCACAAAAGAAGTGCCATGGCACCGTGCGGGGCATCGGGGTGGGCGCGGCGGCGGGTGCGGTTGCCGCGGCGGTGGTGGTTCCGGGGGTCGCGGCCCCGCGGGCGCACGCCGATTTTCTGGATTTGATTGTGGATCCGTTGATGAGCGCCGCCGACGCCAGCGCGGCGGCCACCAGCGCGGCCGATCTGAGCGGCGCGGCGTCGGCCATGGGGGCCGATCTGGTTACGGGGCTGGATGCGGCCTCGGCTAGTCCGCTGGAGGGGTTGAGTTCGGTGCTCGTGGACGTGGTGGCCGCACTGAACAGTGGAATCAACGGGGTGGCCCAAGGTTGGATTACCAGCCCGTTCGGCGAGGCGCTGGACGCGGTGATCAACGCACCGTCGGTGTTTTTGTTCGGTCGTGATCTGATCGGCAACGGGATTGATGATTTCACCGGAGCTAACACGTCGTTGTTCGGCAGCACGGGGGCGTTCGGCAATCTGGGTGACGGCGGGTTCTTGGTGGGTAACGGAGGCACCGGAGCCGCGGGGGTGGCCGGAGTTGATGGCGGTGTCGGCGGGGCCGGCGGGTATGCGGGATTGATCGGTGATGGTGGGGCCGGCGGTGTGGGTGCTCCCGGTGACGCCGGGGGTGCTGGCGGTGCCGGCGGGTCCCTGATAGGCGATGGCGGTGTCGGCGGAGCCGGTGGGGCGGCGACGACGCCCGGCGGTGATGGTGGGGCCGGCGGTGCTGGCGGGAGGGCGATTTTGTTCGGTAACGGCGCCGCGGGCGGCGCCGGGGGCAACGGGGCCGAGGGGGTGGCCGCAGACAACGGCGGTGTCGGCGGCGACGGCGGTGTCGGCGGCGACGGTGGTAAGGCCGGGGAGTTTATCGGCGATAGTGGTGCCGGCGGGGTCGGGGGTGTCGGTGGTACCGGCGGAACAGCGTCCGGCGTCCTGGGTGTCGGCGGCACGGGCGGTGACGGCGGCGTGGGCGGTGCCGGCGGCGAAGGCGGTGCTGTGTCGTTTGTCGGTAATGCCGGTGCCGGCGGGGCTGGGGGTGTCGGTGGTACCGGCGGAACAGCGTCCGGCGTCCTGGGTGTCGGCGGCACCGGCGGTGCCGGCGGCGAAGGAGGAGTCGGCGGTAACGCCGTCAACTCGATCGTGCCGATCGGCGGAACCGGCGGCCACGGCGGGACCGGCGGCGATGGGGGTACTGGCGCCGGGGTGGCCGGCCAGCCCGGTGAGCCCGGTCAGGCTGGTGTGACGCCGACCGACGCCGAAGGCGGTGCCGGCGGGGCCGGCGGGGCCGGCGGGGCCGGCGGGAAACTAGGAGACTGACGACGCGGCTGGGGCACCTCCCTTCGGCTGCAGAGCTATCCGCTGCTGCGCGGTGTTGTGCCGCACCGAGCTGACTGCTGTCGAACAGCTGCTGGTCGCCGGCCCGGTTGGTTCGCATGCTCTCACCCGCGACGCGAATTGCGACCACTGGGCCGATTACCAGCACAATGAGCAGCGCGGTGCTGGCCAGCCATCCGCCGGAGACCAAAGACGCCTTTTCCAGCGGCCCGAAAAGCAGGTGTGGTGAAAGGCGTAGCGTCACAGTTGTGGCGGAACTCAAATCCCGGTTACGGGCCGACTTGACCCAAGCGATGAAGTCGCAGGAAAAACTTCGTACCGCGACATTGCGGATGGTGCTGGCCGCGATCCAGTCCGAGGAAGTCTCCGGCAAACAGGCGCGGGAGCTTTCCGACGATGAGGTGATCAAGGTGCTGGCCCGGGAGTCCCGCAAGCGCGGCGAGGCAGCCGAGATCTACACCCAGCACGGCCGTGGCGAGCTCGCCGCCGAGGAGCATGCCGAGGCGCGGATCATCGACGAGTACCTACCTCCGCCGCTTACCGAGGCGGAGCTGGCCGACGTCGTCGATACTGCGATCGCCCAAGTGGCCGAGCAACTCGGCGAGCGACCCGGCATCAAGCAGATGGGGATGGTGATGAAGGCGGCCACAGCCATTGCGGCCGGCAAGGCCGATGGAGCGCGACTGTCCGCGGCCGTAAAGGACCGCTTGTGAACCGGTTGCCGGGCCCCGCCGCGGGTAGCCGTTTCGGCCGAAAGCCAGAATTTTGTTTTCGTGTTATGAGGCCACGTAATCGGCGAGGGCTGGCGGTCTGTCAGCCAGGACATGCTGCGCGAAGCGATCCCGATCATCCGCGCCCTGTTCGACGCAGGATTGGTCGACCGGCGCGGTGACTGCCGGCTGGCGAATCTCTGGAATGAAAAACAAAAACTTTTTGGGAACGAGGACCACCAGGCAGAACCTGTGAATCCATTCTGCGAGTAAATAAAATAATAAATGAATTGACGGTGCGCTACACTACCGATCATGGCGGCGGTATTCGCGGGTCAGGCTTCGAGTCAGACGACGCCGTTGGCAGCTGAAAAAGACTCGGCGGTATCTGAGCCGCCTGCCGGTGACCGTGTGCCCTGTCCGCCTAAAACCGTGCCGCTGTTGGCGTTTCCCACTGTCGGGATCTATTTGAGCGGATTGGCTGTGTTCGCCGTTTCGGCGACGGCGGCGGTTGCTGGATGGGCACCGGTGTGGGCGGCGATTGCCGTCAACGCGGGTGTCAGTTACGTGATGCTCACCGTGGTGCATGAGGCGGTTCATCGTTCGATAAGCACCACGGGTTGGGTGAATGCGCTGTTCGGCCGGCTGGCGTGGGTGTTCGTCTCACCGATGTTTTCTTTTCCGTCGTTTGTGTTTATCCATATGACGCATCACCGCTACACCAACGACCGAACGATGGATCCGGATGCGTTCGCGACCGACCTCAGGTGGTGGCAGCTGCCGTTTCGCTGGGCGCTCGCCGATGCTTTCTATGTGATGTATTACCTTCGTCGCTTGCGGAGCCGGCCGGCGCGCGAACTGGCCGAGACGACGGTGATGTTCAGCCTGTGCGCGACGGTAGTGGCCGCTGCATGGGTGTCCGGGAACCTGTGGACGCTGGCGGTGGTGGTCGTCATCCCGCAGCGCGTCGGCCTCCTCGCCATGGCGTGGGCCTTCGACTGGTTGCCACATCATCGGCTGAGCGACACCCCGGACAGCAACCGCTACCGCACGACCTGGGCCCGGGTCGGGATGGAGTGGTTGTTGACTCCGCTGATGCTCTCGCAGAACTACCACGTGGTGCATCACCTGTATCCCTGGGTGCCGTGGTACCGGTATTTGCTGACGTGGCGGGGCAACCAAGACGCGTATCTGCGGAGTGAAGTGCCTCTGATCAGTGCTTTCGGTCGTCCGTTGACCCCGGGCGAGTTTGTGGAGCGCCAACGAACCAGCCAGCCCGCGCCGGCGCCAGGCGAGGCCGGTGAGGCGTTCGATGTGGTGGTGGTGGGGTCCGGGCCGGCGGGCTGTGCGGCCGCGATCCTGCTCGGCCGCGCGGGTCTGCGGGTGGCGGTGCTGGAAGCGCATCGCAACGAAAACCACTACAAGCGCCTGTGCACCCACAGCATCCGCTCCAGCGCACTGCCCACGCTGCGACGGCTCGAACTCGACGCAGTGCTCGAACGGTCGGGCGCGGTTCGCTGCCACGATCACGCGTGGACCAGACACGGGTGGATCCTGCCGGGCAACGCCGATGAGGGCGGGCATGGCTACAACGTCGACCGCCAGGTGCTGGATCCGTTGCTGCGGGCCACGGCCGGTGGAATTGGCGGTGTGCGGCTGATGCTCGGTGCCCGGGTCACCGGCCTGACCGTCGACCACGAAGGTCGGGTCGACGGAGTGCTGGTAGACCGCGACGGTGCGGTGCGCCGAATCGGCGCCCGACTGGTGGTGGGCGCCGACGGGCATGCGTCGGCGGTGGCCGAGTTGGCGTCGCTGCCGGGCAGACGGTGGCGCAACGACCGGTTCGTCTACTTCGCGAAGTATCGCAACGTTGACCTCCCGCCGTGGTGTACCACGGCGCTGTGGTTGCTGGAGCCCGATGCCGCCTACATCTTCCGCAACGACGCCGGCGTGAGCCTGCTTGCGGCCATGCCGGCCAAGGATCGGCTGCCCGCGTTTCGCCAGAATTGCGAGGCTGCCCTGCTGGCGTTGTGTGCGGATCTTCCGGGCGGGCCTGATCTTTCAGCGGCCCAGCGGGTTTCCGATGTCGTCGGCGCCAAGGATTACCCGAGCATCACCCGCACCCGCATCGTCGCCCCCGGTGTGGCGTTGATCGGCGATGCGGCAATGGTTAGTGATCCGTTGTGGGGCACCGGCATCGGATGGGCGTTGCAAAGCGCCGAGTGGCTGTGTGACGTCGTCGCCGGTCCGCTGTTGCGGGGGACCGCGGACAGCATCGACGCGGCCGCCCGCCGCTACCAACGGCGCCACCGACGTAGCCTTGCGCTGCATCAAGCGATGAATATCCACTTCAGCCGCAGCCGTAGGCTCAACCTTGTCCAGCGGTTGCTCTACGCCGGCGCCGCCCGCGACCACAAAGTGGCCGACACCGTGCTGGCGGTGGGCTCGCGCGACCGTTCCCCGCTCGCTCTTGCCACACCGGCGCTGCTTTTGCGCGCGGCCCGTGCCGCTTTCCGGCCACAACCCACCGGGTTGCCTCGCGCCGCGGAGTATGTTTGACGAACCTTGCGGCGGTTGCGGGGCCGCCGCGATTGCGCCGCGAACTGACCGGATGAATCGGGCCCGGGCGAGGCGGGCCTGGTTAGTCGCGATGTGGTGCTGTAGCACGGGCGGCGGTCGGGCCGGTCGATGCCACCCGGTGCATGCAGCACCGCACTGCACGCTCTTCGAGCGCCTGTATTCGCCGGGTGACGACGGCGGACTGCTCAGCCAGGGATAGGGCGCGAATAGCCTGACCAATGCCACCGCCGCTAACTTTGGACGTGCCAACGCGGTGACGCCCGCTTCGGGTCTGGTCGCCAGGTTAGGCGACCGGATCCGGCAAGGCGAATTTCGAGGAGGGATGAGATCTGGCCGGATGGGTACTGCAAAGAACATTGCCATTACCGCCGTCATCGTTCTTGTGACGTCGTTGTCAGCCGGATGTCGGGGCGACGCAGCCAAGCAGCCCATCCATGCCGCCACGGTCAGCAAATCCACGTTCAAGGGCACGTGGCCGCTGGTTCCCGACTCGGGAACCCTTGCGTGCGAGTCCGGGGCCGTCACTTTCAACCCCAGCGGGAGCAACGACACCTACGCGGTGAATGCGATTGCGGGGAGCAGAGCGGAAAAGGAGGGCTGGCGGCAGAGCTTAGAGCACATCTGGTTGACCGCCGGCGGTGGCCAAACCGACCGCTCCGGGGTGCCCCGGGCACCGTTGACCGACCTCATCAACGCAGGGCTCAAGTTGTGCGGGCCGCCTTGGGGCAGTTGAGCGGCCAGGTCTGGACGTGCCCGGCTACACTCCTAGCCGCCCGCTGAACAGATGATCATCTCCAGGAAAGTCGGGGTGGCGGGATTTGAACCCACGGCCTCTTCGTCCCGAACGAAGCGCGCTACCAAGCTGCGCCACACCCCGCTTGAAGCCACGACAGCGTATCGCACCCGGCGGGGGCTGCACCAAAGTGGATTGAGCTTCGCGGCCATCGGGTACGCCATGGGTGGCTACCGAGAGCGAGCGCCGACACGCAGATCACACCGCGCTCGGCAAGCGACGCGCGCCACAGTGTGCAGCGGAATCGGCGTTGTTTAAGCAAGACTAGTACGAGCACAGGTGGTGCAACGGAAGCGAGAGGGTCATGACGGTGTTGGGTGCCGTGGTGTTCGGCGGACTGCTGGCTCTCGGCGTGCTATGGCTATTGGTGACCGCTCCGGCGAACGAAGCCCACGACGCGTGGGATCAGTCCCAGCGGCCGGAGCGCTCGAATTCGGCCAGCGCTGCAGCTGCGGGAGCCGGATCTAGCCCCTGGGCCTTGACCCAATCGTCGCAGAAGTAGGTGTCGGCGTAGCGATCGCCGCTGTCGGCCAGCAGCGTGACCACCGAGCCGGGCCGCCCCTGGCACACCATCTCGGCCACCAGGCCGAACGCGCCCCATAAATTGGTGCCGGTCGACGCACCCACGCGGCGACCCAGCACGGTGCTGGCATGCCGGGCGGCCGCAATCGATGCCGCGTCGGGCACTGACACCATCGCGTCAACCACATCGGGCAGGAAGGACGGCTCGACTCGCGGTCGGCCGATGCCCTCGATGCGTGACGACGCGTTGGTCACAATGTCGTAGCGTGACTGCGCGTAGGCCGCAAAGAAGGCGGAGTTCTCCGGGTCGACCACGCACAACCGGGTGTCGTACCGGCGGTAGCGGATATAGCGGCCGATCGTCGCGCTGGTTCCCCCGGTACCCGCTCCGACCACGATCCAGTCCGGGATCGGGTGCTTCTCGTCGCGCATCTGCACGTAGATCGACTCGGCGATGTTGTTGTTGCCCCGCCAGTCGGTGGCTCGCTCGGCGTTGGTGAATTGGTCCAGGTAGTGTCCGCCGGTCTCGCGGGCCACCCGCTCCGCCTCGGCATAGACGTCGCCGGAATGCTGCACGAAATGGCAACGGCCTCCTTGGGATTCGATCAACGCCACCTTCGAGGTGCTGGTCGACGCGGGCATCACCGCAATAAACGGCAGGCCTAGCAGCGCGGCGAAGTAGGCTTCCGAGACGGCCGTCGAGCCCGACGACGCCTCGACCACTGTGGTGCCCTCGCCGATCCAGCCGTTGCACAGCGCGTAGAGAAACAGCGAGCGGGCCAGCCGGTGCTTGAGGCTGCCGGTGATGTGCGTCGTCTCGTCTTTGAGGTAGAGCGCCACGTCGGCGTCGCCGCTCCACGCGGACGGCAGCGGATAGCGCAGTAGGTGGGTGTCGGCGCTGCGGCGGGCGTCCGCTTCGATCAGCCGGATCGCGTTGTCTGTCCAGCCGCGCGGCCGGCCATGAACTGCGACCCGGGTCGGCGCGGTCAACGCACCGAATACGTGGGCCGCGACCGGCTGAGGATCCGGCGCGGGTCGCGGCCCCCGGTCGGCGCCGCGACCAACGTCAGCAGCGTTGCCTCGGGCCGGCAGCAGAACCGCACCGGCGCAAACGGCGAAGTGCCGATCCCGGCCGAGACGTGCAGCCACATTTTGGCGCCCCAGCGCGACGCTCCTTTAGCCCGAGACCGGTCCAGACCACAGTTGGTTACCACCGCCCCGTAGAACGGCAGGCACACCTGCCCGCCGTGGGTGTGACCGGCCAGCACCAGCTGGTAGCCGTCGGCGGCAAAGCGGTCCAGCACCCGCGGTTCGGGCGAATGGGTCAGACCCAGCCGCAGGTTGGCAGCCGGGCTGGCCGGCCCCGCGATCGTCTCGTAACGGTCCCGCCCGATGTGGGGGTCGTCGACCCCCGCGGTGGCGATGTGCAGTCCGGCCACCTGGAACTCGCGACGGTTATGGGTGAGGTCCAGCCAGCCGCGCTCGCTGAACGCCGCCCGCAGATCCTGCCACGGCAGCGGCTGGCCGTGTACTCGGTGACCGGGTTTGGTCAGGTAGTTCAGCGGGTTCTTCAGGCGCGGAGCGAAATAGTCGTTGCTGCCGAAGACGAAGACCCCGGGTAGCGACAACAGCTCGTCGAGAGACTGGACAACCGCCGGCACCGCCTTCGGATGGGCGAGGTTGTCGCCGGTGTTGACGACCAGGTCGGGCTCCCAGCCAGCCAGCTCGCGCAGCCACGCCTGCTTGTGACGCTGGTTGGGCCGCATGTGGATGTCACTGATGTGCAAGAGCCGCAGCGGCGACGAGCCCGGTGTCAGCACCGGCATGGTCAGCTCACGCACGACGAACGCGTTGCGTTCGACGACCGAGGCGTAGCCGATCCCCGTGACGGCCGCACCCAGCGTGATGGCCCCGGCGATTCTCGGGTCTGGCAAGCGGGCAATTGCTGCAGGCATGAACGCAGCCTACTGCTTGTGCGGCTAACCCGACCCGTGCCGGCGGCGGTTACGGCGGCGGCGGCTGGCCCGGCGGGGGTGGCAGCAGCGGGATCGTGATCGGCGGCAGCCCGGGGATTTCGACGACGGTCGAGCCCACCGGTTCCAGGCCCTCCGGCGGCGGGGGCGGTGGCGGCGGGATACCGTTGCTGGTCTGGATCGTGACGACTGCTCCCGGGATCGTCTGACCGTTGGGTGAGGTTCCCACGACTTCACCGTACTTGGCACTGCTGTTGACCGGGGTGGGCTGGTCGGCGACCCGGAAACCGGCCTCCTTGAGCCGTTGGCGTGCGGCGTCGACGTCCAGGCCCGCGACGCTGGGAACCCGCGAGTTCGGGCCGCCGTCGACGTAGCGCGGATCGGTCGGTGGCAGCTTGACCTCGCCGAAGTTCCTCGCGATCGGCTTCATCGCAGTAAACCAGGTTCGGGCCGGCTCGTTGCCGCCGTAGAGGTTGCCGTCAGCGCAGCGGCGCAGCGGGGACGAGCACAGATCCGACGGTGAGGTGGAGTCGTCGTAGATGTAGTTCGCCGCCGCGTATTGGTTGGTAAAGCCTACGAAGCCCGACGAGCGGTGTGCCTCGGTGGTGCCGGTCTTGCCCGACATCGGCAAATCCCAGCCGGCCGCGCTGGCCGAGCCCGACGCCGTGCCGCCGGGTTGGACGTCCTTGCTCAGTGCGTTGGCCAGAGTGTTTGCCAACCCCGTGGGCACCACCTGTTCACAAGTCTCCGCGGTGACGGCGATCTGGTTGCCGTCGCGGTCGAGCACCTTGTCGATCGGGTTCGGTGGGCACCACATGCCACCCGAGGCCAGCGTCGCCGCGACGTTGGACAGCTCCAAGGCGTTCACCTCGAACGGGCCCAGCGTGAACGATCCGATGTTTTGCCGTTTGATGAAATCGGCCAGGCTCTCGTTACTGTCGGGATCGTAGTCGCGGGCCGTGCCCGGATCGGCGTAGGAGCGCAGTCCCAGCTTGATCGCCATGTCCACCGCACGCGGCACCCCGACCAGCTGGATCAGCTTGGCGAACGCGGTGTTCGGCGAGGTCGCCAGCGCGTCGGTCACGCTCATCGGCGACCGGTAGTTGGCGGCGTTTATCACACACCAGGTTTCTTTCGGGCAACCCTTGGCTCCGCCGCTGCCCATGCCCTTGGCCTGAAACGAGCCCGGCACCTCCAACTGCGCGTTGATGCCCATACCCATCTCGAGCGCGGCGGCGGTCGTGAAAATTTTGAAGATCGAGCCTGCACCGTCGCCGACCAGGGAGAACGGCTGGGGTCGCATTGTTTCGCCGGCGTTGCTGTCCAGCCCGTACCTGCGGTTGCTGGCCATTGCGAGCACCCGGTGTGAGTCTTTGCCCGGCTTGATAACACTCATCACGCTGGCGATGCCGTCGAGATCCGGGCTGGCGTAGGTGTCGATCGCCTGCTTGACCGAGTTCTGCACGTCGGGATCCAGCGTGGTGTGGATGGTGTAACCGCCCCGGGCCACCTGCTCTTTGCTGATGCCGGCGCGGGTCAGATAGGCCTGGACGTAGTCGCAGAAAAACGCACGGTCGCCGGCGGCGATACAGCCGCGCGGCAATTCGTTGGGCTGCGGCAAGATTCCCAACGGTGCGGCCTTGGCCGCGCGCAGAGCGTCGGCCTCTTTGGGCAGGTTTTCGATCATGGTGTCCAACACCAGGTTCCGCCGGGCGAGCGCCCCGTCGGGGTTGGTGTAGGGGTTGAGCGCGCTAGTTGACTGGACCAGCCCGGCCAGCAGTGCCGCCTGTTGCCAGTTCAGCTCGGACGCGTTCACGCCGAAATACGTCTGTGCGGCGTCCTGCACGCCGAAGGCGCCGTTGCCGAACGACACCAGGTTGAGGTAGCGGGTCAAGATCTCGGATTTGGTGAAAGTCTTGTCCAAGGTGAGGGCCATTCGGATTTCGCGCAACTTGCGCGCCGGCGTGGTCTCGACGGCGGCCCGCTTTTCCGCGTCGGTCTGCGCGATCACCAGCAGCTGATAGTTCTTCACATACTGTTGCTCGAGCGTCGAACCACCGCGGGTGTCGAGGTCACCGGATGCGTAGCCGGCCAACCCGGTCAGGGTGCCCTTCCAGTCGACCCCGTTGTGCTCGGCGAACCGCTTGTCCTCGATCGAGACGATTGCCAGCTTCATGGTGTTGGCGATCTTGTCGCTGGGCACCTCGAACCGGCGCTGGGAATACAGCCACGCGATCGTGTTGCCTTTCGCGTCGAGCATCGTGGTCACCGCGGGGACGTCGCCCTCCAACAGCTGGGCCGACCCGTTCGCGACCACTTCGGACGCCCGATTGGACATCAGGCCGATGCCCCCGGCCGCGGGAAACAGGAAGGCGGCGGCGACGACGCCGGCCAGTATGCAACACCCGGCGAGCTTGGCGACCGTGATCGCGGTCTGAGGGTGCTCCGACATGGCTAACAGAGTAGCCGCGCCACGACGACGGGCCTGTGGAGTGGCTTCCCAGACGATTTTTGCTTTAGTGCCAGTTCAGCGCCCTATTAATCGTCTCTTAGGGGCCCATCAGCCGCGTTCGGGGCCCAGCGCAACTCCGTCTTCATGATCGGACGGCACGGTCGTCCCAAAAGAGGGGCCGGCAGACTGTTGCACAATTGGTACCTGACCACCTACATTAGCCACACATTGAGATGTAGGTAACACCGATGTGCATGGTGTGGCATGGGTTGCAGCGCGGAACTGCACGGGCATGCAGCTGTGCTGGTGGCGGGAGTGAAGGGAAAACGCTGGTGGCGGGTACACGGACCGCGACGCGGAGGATTAACACTGCCCCGGCAAGCAACGCCGCCCATCGCGCTGATTCCGAGTCACGGATTGCCTGGGTCTCCAAGGCCCTGTGCAGGTCGGCCAATCCCGACGAGCTTTTTGTGCGCGGCGCCGCGCAGCGCAAGGCGGCGGTGATCTGCCGGCACTGCCCGGTGATGCTGGAATGCGGTGCCGACGCGTTGGACAACCGTGTCGAGTTCGGTGTCTGGGGCGGCATGACCGAACGCCAGCGCCGTGCCCTGCTCAAGCAGCACCCCGAAGTGGTGTCCTGGGCGGAGTTCTTCGCTGCGCAGCGGAAGCATCGCAGCGCCGGCTAACTGGCGATCGCCGGCGCGGCGTCAGCCCTGATCGGCGTATCCCCGAACTACTCCGTGGCGATCGCCCGCGCGGCCGAGCCGGGCGCGGTGAGCTGATCGGCGATCGCGTGCAGCGCGTCCAGATCGGAAACGTCGAACGGCAGCGACGGCACCCCCACGACGGCGACGTGGGGATTGGCGCCGGTGAATCGGGACAACAGCCGAATCTCCCGCTTGGAAATCACCCCCCGGTCGGCATGAATCCGCAACACCGCGGTGGTCAGTGCGGCAAAACTCGCCGCATCGGTGCCCGCCGGCTCGTTCTGCAGCGTCTCGGCGCCGTCGATCGCGCGCTCGACTGGAAGGCTGCACAGCATTGGATGGGTGCGGTTGAGGATGAGTCCCGCTAGCGGCATGCGCTCCTCCAGCAGCCTTTCGACGAAAAACGATGCCTCGCGCAGCGCGTCGGGTTCGGCCGCCGACACCACAACAAACTGTGTACCGCGTCGCTTCAGCAGCGCATAGGTACGCTCCGCCTTCTCTCGGAATCCGCCGAATGTGGCGTCCAGCGACTGCACGAAACTAGCTGCATCAGAAAGCATCTGAGAGCCAAGGATCGTCGATAGCGCTCTCATCGCCAAACCGACCGCGCCGGTGACGAGCCGCCCGATACCTCGCCCGGGTCCCAACAACAGCCGCCACAGCCGGCTATCCATGAAGCTGCCCAACCGTTTCGGTGCATCCAGGAAATCCAACGCGTTGCGTGACGGCGGTGTGTCCACGACTACCAGGTCCCAGCGGTCCTGTGCCAGCAACTGACCGAGTTTCTCCATCGCCATGTACTCTTGCGTACCGGCAAGCGAGGTGGCGACCGTCTGATAGAACTGGTTGTCCAGGATTGCCTGTGCCCGTTCGGGTCCGGAATAGGAAATCACCATTTCGTCGAACGTGCGGCGCATGTCGAGCATCATCGCGTGCAGCTCGCCCGGTACCTCGGATGCCAGCGGCACGCGTTGCGGGGAGTTGCCCAGGTCATTGATGCCCAACGCTTGCGCGAGCCGTTTGGCGGGGTCGATGGTCAATACCACCACCGTTCGTCCATATTCAGCTGCGCGCAGTGCCATCGCGGCTGCGGTGGTGGTTTTACCGACGCCACCGGCTCCGCAGCACACCACCACACGGTTGGTGGTGTCCGCCAAAATCGAGGCCATGTCCAGTTTTTGTGGTGTGATACTCATCGAACCCCTTGCTGGGCCAGGCTTTCGGATAGCTCATAGAGACTGCCGAGGTCGATTCCGTCTGCGATGGTTGGGAGTTCCAGCCGCGGCACATGCAATTGGTCGAGCTGTTCGGCGGTTTCGGCGCGCGCAGCGATCCGGGTGGCGTGCTCGATGGTCTCGGTGAGCAGGCCGGCGAAATCGGCGTCGCGCATCGTGATCCCAGCCGCTTGCAACCCGGCCCGCACCGCGTCGGCGTCGACATCACCCTCGGCGGCCTTCGCCAGGTCGTCGGGCTGCAGATACACCGGGATGTTGCGATTGACGATCACACTGCCGATCGGCAGGGTCAGCCGCTGCAGTTCGTCGATTGCTTCCATCGTTTCCTGCATCGGCAGCGCCTCCAGCAGCGTCACCAGGTGGATGGCTGTCTGGTCGGAGTGCAGTAGCCTTACCACGCCCTGGCTTTGCGCATACACCGGTCCGCCCTTGGCGAGATCGGCCACCGCCTTGGTGACGTCGAGGAATCGCGCGATACGTCCGGTGGGCGGCGCATCGACGACAACCGCGTCATAGACCGGCAGGCGGTTCTTGTCGACGCGGACCACCGTCTCCTTGATTTTCCCGGTGAGTAGCACGTCACGCAGGCCCGGTGCAATCGTCGTCGCGAACTCGATCGCGCCGATGCGCCGCATCGCCCGGCCCGCGAGTCCGAGGTTGTAGAACATTTCCAGGTATTCCAGGAACGCGGCTTCGATGTCGATCGCCAACGCTTTGACTTGGCCGCCGTGCTCGGCGGTCGCGATCTTGACCTCTTCGTAGGGTAGTGGCGGCACGTCGAAGAGCTGCGCAATTCCTTGGCGCCCTTCGACTTCGACGAGCAAGACCTTGCGTCCGCCGGCCGCGAGAGTCAACGCCAGCGCGGCCGCGACCGTCGACTTACCGGTACCACCCTTGCCGGATACGAAATGTAGGCGGGCCTTCTGCAGACGTGATGGCCAGCCGATGGAAGTCCGGCCGTTCGGTGTCGTCGCCACCAAAGCATGCTAGCCCGATGGTCAGGACCGAACCGATAAGCTCGGTCTATGAGCCAACCGACCGCGTGGGAGTACGCCACCGTCCCGCTGTTGACCCACGCCACCAAACAAATCCTCGACCAGTGGGGTGCCGACGGCTGGGAACTGGTTTCGGTGCTACCCGGGCCGACCGGTGAGCAGCACGTTGCCTACCTGAAACGACCGAAGTGAGCGCTCGGTCTGCCACCGCCCGGCTGGCGGAACTCGGTATCACACTGCCGGACGTGGTCAAGCCACTGGCCTCCTACGTTCCCGCCGTGCGCAGCGGCAACCTGGTGTACACGGCGGGCCAACTGCCGATGCACGCCGGGAAGCTGGCCGGCACCGGCAAGGTCGGCGCCGAGGTCAGCCCCGAAGACGCCCGTGTGCTGGCACGAACCTGCGTCCTCAATGCGCTGGCAGCGGTGGATTGGCTGGTTGGCGTCGATGCGGTGACCCAGGTGGTGAAAGTCGTCGGCTTCGTCGCCTCCGCGCCCGGGTTCAACGGGCAGCCGAGCGTGCTCGACGGCGCATCCGATCTACTGCTCGAGATGTTCGGGGACCGGGGGGCGCATGCGCGTTCTGCCGTCGGCGTGTCCGAATTACCGCGCGACGCGCCGGTGGAAGTCGAGTTGGTGGTCGAGGTCGGGTAGTCGCCGTGGCCGGCACCACCGAGTCGTTGACGCATCCGGCCTACGGGCGGTTGCGGCCGGTGACCGGCGTCGCGTCGGTGCTGTTGGCCCGCAACCCCGGCAAGATGACGCTGGAAGGCACCAACACCTGGGTGCTACGCGGTCCGCGCAGCACCGAGGTGGTGGTCGTCGATCCCGGACCGGACGACGACGAGCACCTGGCCCGGGTCGCTGCGGTGGGCCGCGTTGCACTAGTCCTGATCAGCCACCGGCACGGCGATCACACCGGTGGTATCGACAAACTGGCAGAGGCCACGGGGGCACCGGTGCGGGCGATGGACCCGGCGTTCCTGCGCGGCGACGGTGTGGTGCTGGCCGACCGCGAGGTCATCGATGCGGCCGGGCTGACGATCACCGTGCTGGCCACCCCCGGGCACACGGCCGATTCGGTGTCGTTTCTGGTCGACGATGCCGTGCTCACCGCCGACACGGTCCTGGGTCGCGGGACGACGGTGATCGACAAGGATGACGGCAGCCTGGCCGACTATCTCGGGTCGTTGCACCGATTGCGCGGCCTCGGTGCGCGCCGAGTGCTGCCGGGGCATGGACCGGATCTGGCCGATTTGGCGGCTGTCGCGACCGGATATCTGATGCACCGGGAGCAGCGGCTTGAGCAGGTGCGCGCGGCGCTGCGCGATCTGGGTGAGGACGCCACCGTGCGCCAGGTCGTCGAATACGTCTACGCCGACGTCGACGAGGAACTCTGGGACGTCGCCGAATGGTCCGTGCAGGCGCAGCTGGACCACCTGCGGAATCGGTAGCGCGCGCGCTTACCTCGCTCGGTGTTGGTTGCTCGCTCGGTTGCGCCCGCGCGTCGCGCGCGCTTACCTCGCTCGGTGTTGGTTGCTCGCTCGGTTGCGCCCGCGCGTCGCGCGCGCTTACCTCGCTCGGCGTGCTAGCCGTTCCGAGTCCGAGATCAGCACGCTCTTGCCCTCCAGACGGATCCAGCCCCGGTGGGCGAAGTCGGCCAGGGCCTTGTTCACGGTTTCCCGAGACGCGCCAACGAGCTGGGCGATCTCCTCCTGCGTCAGGTCGTGGGTAACCCGCATTGCGCCACCCTCCTGGGTGCCGAACCGCTGGGCCAGCTGCAAAAGCTGCTTGGCGACCCGGCCGGGCACGTCGGTGAAGATCAGGTCGGCCAGGTTGTTGTTGGTGCGGCGCAGTCGACGGGCTAGCACCCGAAGCAGCTGCTCGGCGATTTCGGGGCGATCGGCGATCCACGCGCGCAGCGCGTCGCGGTCCATCGACACCGCCCGCACCTCGGTGATCGTGGTGGCGCTCGAGGTCCGCGGCCCCGGGTCGAAGATAGACAGCTCGCCGAACATGTCGGACGGCCCCATGATGGTCAGCAGGTTCTCCCGGCCGTCCGATGAGCGGCGCCCGATCTTGACCTTCCCGGAAATGATGATGTAGAGCCGATCGCCCGGCTCGCCTTCCGCGAATATGGTGTGCCCGCGTGGAAAGTCGACCGGCTGCAGTTGCTTGGTCAGCGCGGCGACAGCGCTTGGTTCAACCCCCTGGAAGATTCCGGCCCTCGCCAGGATCTCGTCCACGTTGCCCCTTCAGCTCTTTCCGGTGTGACACCCGCGGGCCGACCTCCGGCTAGCGGGATGATTCTCGAGATAAGCCATCAACTCAACGTGCCACGCTACACACGATTGGCGTGCCGAGGCGGCCCAAATTGCCGATTTGCCCGCGAATGCTTGTGCCGCCCCGGCGGCGGTCCCGGCTGTTCGGCGGCGACGATAACCGCGGTGGTCAATACCGCATCGCCGAGAGATTCGGCGGCGCCGGATCGCGGTACCGGTCCGCCGAGCCCCCGCTCGGCCCGGCGGCGATGCAGGCTGTCAAGCGCCTCGGTCATGCCCGCGCGGGCCAGCATGCCCACGTCGACGGACTCGGCGTGCGCGAGAAAATCCGCGACGTCGCGCGCCGTCAGCGTGTCGTCGGTCAAGACCGATTCGAGCCTCCCGAGCCAGAACGTTGCCAGCATCAGCAGCCCCGGGACGAAGGCCACGAGCAACCACGACACAAGCAGCAAGTAAACACGGCCAAGGTCTCAGTGGGATTACGAATTAGTACTCTGTCGAGAGTGACACTTGGCAAGCCGCCTCGCGGCACCGGGCGGGCGGCCGCGGCGAAGAGCGCCACCATGGCCCGGCGCTGGCCTGCAGAGACGCGGCTAGCCTTAGTGCGGCGGGCCCGCCGGATGAATCGTAAGCTCGCGAAGGCTTTTCCGCATGCACGGTGCGAGCTGGATTTCACCACCCCGCTGGAACTGACGGTGGCCACGATTTTGTCGGCGCAGAGCACCGACAAGCGGGTCAACCTGACCACCCCGGCCTTGTTTGCCCGTTACCGCACCGCGTTGGATTACGCCCGCGCCGACCGTGCCGAATTGGAGAATCTCATTCGTCCCACCGGTTTTTACCGCAACAAGGCGACGGCGTTGATCGGCCTCGGGCAAGCGCTGGTCGAGCGGTTCGGCGGGGAGGTGCCGGCCACCATGGCGGAGCTGCTCACGCTGCCCGGGGTGGGGCGCAAGACAGCCAACGTCATCCTGGGCAACGCGTTCGGCATTCCCGGGATCACCGTCGACACGCATTTCAAGCGGCTGGTGGGTCGGTGGCGCTGGACGGCCGAGAAAGACCCGGTGAAGATCGAGCAGGCCGTCGGCGAACTCATCGAGCGCGACCAGTGGACGCTGCTCAGCCACCGCGTGATCTTCCATGGCCGCCGGGTGTGCCATGCCCGCAAACCGGCCTGCGGCGTATGCGTGCTGGCCAAGGACTGCCCGTCGTTCGGGATTGGGCCCACCGACCCGCTGATCGCCGCCGGATTGGTGCAGGGCCCGGAAACCGAGCACCTCCTGGCGCTGGCCGGAGTGTAGGCCACCGTGCGCATTGGGGACGCGTTGACCACCTTGACCGATCGGACCAGTCGCTGGATCGCTGCGGTCTTGGCGGTGCTGGTAGTGGCTTTGCTGGCGGCGCTGCTGGTCGAACTGGGCGAGAAGTCCGATTCGCGGACCGCATCGAGCGTGCCGAACATCAGTGCCCCGAGCCGCGAGCATCGCGACGCCGACACCGCCGCGGCGCTGGCCGGGCCGCGCCGGCGGGCCGACCTGGCGCCGTGTCCAGCGGCCAGCGAGGTTTCTGGCCCGTCGGCGCTGCGTGGTGTCACGGCGGAATGCGCAGCCGATGGATCTGTGGTCGACGTCGCCCGTGCGTTGGCCGGGCGCCGGGTGGTACTGAACTTCTGGGCGTACTGGTGCGGGCCGTGCCGGGCCGAATTGCCCGCGATGGCCGAGTACCAACGACGGGCCGGTCCGGCTGTGACGGTGCTGACGGTGCATCAGGACGAGAACGAGACGGCGGCGCTGCTGCGGTTGGCGCAGTTGGGGGTCCGGTTGCCGACCCTGCAGGACGGCCGGCGCCGCATCGCGGCGGCATTGCGGGTGCCAAACGTGATGCCCGCGACCGTGGTGTTGGCCGCAGACGGTAGCGTGGCCCAGACCCTGCCGCGACCTTTCGCCACCGCCGACCAGATCGCGGCCGCGGTCGGAGATCAGCCGTGACGCCACAGGGATGGGAGCGAGGGAGGCGCCGGTGAGCGCAGGTGGTACGTCCCCGCAACCGGGGACGGTTCCGCTGACGCCCGAACTCGGTCCGCCCTGGCTGCGGCCGCTGGTCGATAATCTCGGCCGAATGCCGGAAGCGTACCGACGCCGGCTGCCGGCCGATCTGCTGGCGATGGTGACCGACCCCGAGACGGCGCCGCGGCGTCACGGTGCACGTGACGCCGCGGTGCTGGTGCTGTTCTCCGGTCCCGCGTCGGACACCGCCGGCACTGCTGTTCCCGACGAGTCCGACCTCTTGCTTACGGTCCGGGCTTCCACGCTGCGCCACCACGCCGGTCAAGCGGCGTTTCCCGGGGGCGCCGCCGATCCGGGCGACGACGGGCCGGTGGCCACCGCGTTGCGAGAAGCGCAGGAGGAGACCGGTATCGACCCCAATCGGCTATATCCGCTGGCGACGATGGAGCAAACGTTCATCGGCCCATCGGGTTTTCACGTCGTCCCGGTGCTGGCATACTCGCCCGACCCCGGGCCGGTAACCGTTGTCGATGAAGCCGAAACAGCAGTTGTGGCGCGGATCCCGTTGCGCGCCTTCATCAATCCTGCCAACCGGTTGATGGTGTACCGTCGCACCTTCCGTCCCCGCTTCGTCGGACCGGCTTTCCTGCTCAACGAGATGCTGGTGTGGGGATTCACCGGGCAAGTGATCTCGGCGATGCTCGACGTCGCCGGTTGGGCCCGGCCTTGGGATACCAGCGACGTCCGCGAGTTGGACGAGGCGATGGCACTGGTCGGCGATCAGGGTGGTGCTCGATGACCCCGTCGCAGTGGCTGGACATCGCGGTGCTCGCGGTTGCCCTCGTCGCAGCCGTTTCCGGCTGGCGCTCAGGCGCCCTGGGTTCATTGCTGTCGTTCGCCGGTGTGCTGCTCGGTGCGGTTGCCGGGGTGCTGCTGGCACCGCACATCATCACCCATATCAGTTCCGAACGGGCCAAGTTGTTCGCTGCGCTGTTCTTGATCCTGACGCTGGTCGTCATCGGCGAGGTGGCCGGCGTGGTGCTGGGCCGTGCGGTACGCGGCGCGATCCACAGCGGCGCGATCCGTTTCTTCGACTCGATCGTCGGGGTGGCAGTGCAACTGGTCGTGGTCCTGGCCGCGGCGTGGCTGCTGGCAACCCCGCTGACTGCGTCGTCAGGTCAACCCAATCTGGCGGCTGCCGTGCGGGGTTCGCGGGTACTGGCCGAGGTCAACCAGTTCGCGCCGCCCTGGCTGAAGACGGTGCCCAATCGGCTGTCGGCGCTGCTGGACACCTCGGGTCTGCCGCAAGTGCTCGAGCCGTTCAGTCGCACCCCGGTGGCGGCCGTCGCGACGCCCGACGCCGCGCTGGCCAACAGCCCGATTGTGGTGGCGACCGAGCCCAGTGTGGTCAAGATTCGCGCGGTGGCACCAAGTTGTCAGAAAGTGCTGGAGGGCAGCGGGTTCGTACTTTCGCCTGATCGGGTCATGACCAACGCGCACGTGGTGGCCGGCGCGAACAGTGTCACCGTCGAGGCCAACGGTAATCCGTACGACGCGACCGTGGTGTCCTACAACCCGGACATCGACATCGCCATTCTGGCCGTTCCCCACCTGCCGCCCGGACCGCTGCCCTTCGCCGAGGAGCCGGCTAAACCGGGCAGCAATGCCTTGGTTCTCGGCTATCCGGGCGGCGGTGGCTTTGTGGCTACCCCGGCCCGCATTCGCGAAGTCATCGAACTGTCTGGCCCCGACATCTATCGCAACGCGACAGTAAACCGAGAAGTGTACACGATCAGAGCCACTGTGGAGCAAGGTAATTCGGGTGGTCCGCTGATCGACCTGAGCGGTAAGGTGCTCGGCGTGGTGTTCGGCGCCGCGGTCGACGAAAACGACACCGGTTTCGTTCTGACAGCCAAAGAGGTGTCCAGCCAGCTGGCCCAAATCGGCGACACCAAGCCGGTTGCTACCGGCGCCTGTGTCAGCTGAGCCCGGCCCCGTACACCTGCCCGAGAAATGCCATCAGCCGGCCGTTGACTTCCTCCGGCGCCTCCTCGTGACCGAAATGCCCCGCACCGGAAACGGCGACGTACCGGCCGTGCGGCGCGTAGCGCCGGGTGCGGTCGACCGGGTCTGCCAGCACGTAGGGGTCGGCGTCACCGCGCAGATGCAGGACGGGGACGCTGGTGCGTCGCTTCACGGATTTCATGAACCGCCGACCCTCGTCGCGCAGCTGGCTGCGCACCGCCCAGCGTTGATACTCCAACGCGCAGTGTGCTGCCGACGGAATCTGGATGGCCCGCCGCAGATAGCCGATCGTCTCGGAGAAGTCCTCACTGGCTTGCCATTTGGCGCTTGCCCGGCTGCGCACCAAGCGTTCGATCTCGGAGGCGTTGTTTCGAGTCAGCATCCGTTCCGGCCAGATCGGCATCTGGTAGCGCAGCAGCGACGGCATCAGCGCGCGACGCTGGCCGCGATTGGTCAGCGCGGAGGCTCGCAATGCGGCGGGATGCGGTGAGCTGACGACCGCGATGGCGCGTACCAGACGGGCATGCAGCACCGAGGTGGCCCAGCAGACCAGCCCGCCGTCGGCGTGACCGACCAGGGTTGCCGAGGAATGGCCGAGCGCACGGATCAGCCCGGCGGCGTCACCGGCCAGCGTCCAGCCGTCGTAGCCGCGGGGCGGCTTATCGCTGCCGCCGTAGCCGCGCAGATCCACTGCGACGGCACGCACCCCCTCCAGCCCGCGCAGCTGGTGGCGCCAGGACCACCAGAACGAGCCGAAACCGTGCAGCATGATCACCAGTGGCCGCGCTGTCAGCGACGCGGCAGTGGACCGGTCGGGCGGCGTTGCCTCCACGACGTGGAACCGGATGCCGTTGGCGTGCACGTCGCGATGACGCCATGGCCCGTCGATGCGGGTCACCGACGGGTCGGGTGGGGCCATCTACCAGCCCGAGGGGTCAGCCGGTGTCCCGCTGCGCGTGAGACGCTGCTCCGGCGCATCGTGGTCACGAGACTTGTCATGGCTGGGGACGAAGGCGGTGCGGGTCTTCTTGACCGACTCGATCGTCTGCCGTGGTCCGCGGATACGGCGCACTTTCACATAGCCCAACAGCGCCAGCACCGCGGTGACCACGACCATGATGCCGAACACGATCGCAAACGCGACCCAGCGCCACAGCCAGGTGTCGAGCAGTTCGGCGAGGAAGAAGAAGAAGAAGAAAGTCGAGTAGAACAGCACCACCAGCGCGGCGATGAAGAAAACGCTGCCGGTGAGCCCCTTCTTAACGTCGCGGGTGATCTCGGCGCGGGCCAGTTCCACCTCGGCGCGCACCAGCGTGGACATCTGCGCAGTGGCGTCCTTGACCAGGTCGCCGACCGAGGGTTCGGCAGGGATGGCGTGCGGGTCGGTCAGTGGAATCGTCGTCAGGGTGCCGGGCACCCCGTTCGTGCGGGCGGCGTTCTTACGGTCGGGTTTGCTCACAGACGGTCCTCCCGGTTCGCTGTCCTAGCGGTTCATGTTGCCATGCCGGCCGGTGACGGGACGAGGCGATCCGGGAGGTCGGCTCAGGCTAGACTGGCGCAGCCGGTTCGGATTAGCGGAGCGACTCGTCGACGGGAGTGATGCTGTGCTGACGACGCACCGTCGGCTGGTCAGCGTGGCCGCGACGCTGGCGGTGCTGACCATCGTGGCGGTCGTGGTCGGCGTGCGTGGTAGCGCCGCCGACAACAAGATCCCACTTGGGGGCGGTGCGGCCATCGTCATCGACGGCGACACGATGTGCACCCTGACGACCATCGGCACCGACAACAAGGGCCAACTGGTCGGCTTCACGTCCGCGCACTGCGGTGGGCCGGGCGCCCAGGTCGCCGCCGAAGCGGAGCAAAACCGAGGCGTGCTGGGCACCATGGTGGCGGGCAACGACATACTCGACTACGCGGTCATCCAGTTCGACCAGGACAAAGTCGCGCCGGTGGCCGACTACAACGGGTTTGCGATCGACGGCATCGGCCCCGATCCGGCTTTCGGCCAGATTGCCTGCAAACAGGGCCGCACGACCGGCAATTCCTGCGGGGTCACCTGGGGCCCAGGTCAAGACCCCGGAACCATCGTCATGCAGGTGTGCGGACAGCCCGGCGACTCGGGGGCGCCGGTCACGGTCAACAACCTGCTGGTCGGAATGATCCACGGGGCGTTCAGCGAAAATCTGCCGACGTGCATCACCAAGTACATTCCGTTGCACACGCCGGCGGTGGTCGTTTCGATCAACGCCGTGCTGGCCGACCTCAACGCCAAAAACCGGCCGGGCGCCGGCTTCGTCCCGGTCACGCCGGATCCGGCTGCCTGAATTGAGCGCCCCGACGGGCGGCGGCTCGCCTGCGGCTCAAGGCTCGCCTGACTTCCCGCGCTAGCCGGCCGGGCAAGGCGTCGACCCGCGGCGACCCCGCTTTCGATGCAGGCGCGATCATGTTCATCGAGGCGGACGGACGTGTTCGCACCGACGCTGATCTCAGCGGTGGGCGCCGGCCCGGATCGACTCGACCACGCCGGGATCCAGCAGTGTCGAGGTGTCGCCGAGTTCGCGGTTGTTCGCGATGTCGCGCAGGAGGCGGCGCATGATTTTGCCGCTGCGGGTCTTGGGCAGTTCGGGCACCACGTGCAAGTCCCGTGGCCGTGCGATCGGGGAGATCTCCCGGGCCACTTCGGCGCGCAACTCGTCGATGATCTCTGCGCCGACGGTGTCGGCGTGGTCGGCCGCCAGCACGACGAAGGCGCAGATGGCTTGACCGGTGGTGTCGTCGGCGGCCCCGACCACTGCGGCCTCGGCCACACCGGAATGGCCGACCAGTGCCGACTCCACCTCGGCGGTCGAGATCCGGTGCCCGGACACGTTCATCACGTCGTCGATGCGGCCCTGCACCCAGATGGCGCCGTCGAGGTCGTAGCGGGCGCTGTCGCCGGTGAAATACCAGCCCTGCTTGGCGAACTTGGACCAATAGTTCTCGCGGTAGCGGTCCGGATCACCCCACACGCCGCGCAGCATCGCTGGCCAGGGCTGGTCCACGACCAGGTATCCGCTGACGTGCTCGCCGTGGTCGGGACACGGGGCCAGCTGATTGCCGTTGTCGTCGACGATCTTGACGGAGATGCCCGGAAGCGGCGTCATCGCCGAACCCGGCTTGGTCGTGGCGACTCCGGGCAGCGGTGAGATCATCGCCGCGCCGGTCTCGGTCTGCCACCAGGTGTCCACGATCGGGGTGCGGTCGGCACCGATCACGCTGCGGTACCAGCGCCAGGCCTCCGGGTTGATCGGCTCGCCGACCGAACCCAACAGCCGCAGGCTGGACAGGTCGTGGGCGTCGGGAATCTCTCGGCCCCACCTCATGAATGTCCGGATCAGTGTGGGTGCCGCGTAATAGATGGTCACCCCATACTTTTCGATGATCTCGAAATGCCGGTGCTCGGTGGGGGTGGCGGGCGTGCCTTCGTAGAGGATCTGGGTGGCACCGTTGGACAGCGGGCCGTAGACGCCGTAGGTGTGTCCGGTGACCCAGCCGATATCTGCGGTGCACCAGAACACGTCGGTTTCCGGTTTGATGTCGAAGATGCTGTGGTGCGTGTAGGACGCCTGGGTCAGATAGCCGCCGCTGGTGTGCACGATGCCTTTGGGCGTGCCGGTGGTGCCCGAGGTGTACAGCAAAAACAGCGGGTGCTCGGCGTCGAACGGCTCCGGGGTGTGCTCGGGCGCTGCGGTGTCGACGACATCGTGCCACCACACGTCGCGGCCCTCGGTCCACGGCACCTCGATCCCGGTGCGCCGGACCACCAACATGTGCCGCACGGGGCTGTCCCGGCCGACTGCCTCGTCGGCCGCCGCCTTCAGCGGTGTCGTTGTGCCGCGCCGGAACTGGCCGTCGGCGGTGATCAGCAGTGTGGCCTGCGCGTCGGCGATGCGGGCGCGCAGCGCTGCCGCGGTGAAGCCGGCGAACACGACGCTGTGCATAATGCCCAGCCGCGCGCACGCCAGCATCGCGATGACGGCCTCGGGGATCATTGGCAGGTAGATCGCCACCCGGTCGCCGGCGGTCAGGCCGAGGTCGCGCAGTGCGTTGGCGGTTTTGCACACTTGCGTGCGCAGGTCCGCATAGCTCAGGGTGCGGGTCTCGTGGAGCGGCTCGCCCTCCCAGCAGATCGCGGTCCGATCGCCGTGGCCGGCCTCGACGTGGCGGTCCACGCAGTTGTAGGCGACGTTGAGAGCGCCCCCGACGAACCACTGGGCGAAGGGTGCCTGCGACCAGTCCAGGACCTGCTGGAACGGAGTCGACCAGGACAGCCGGTTGGCTTGCTTGGCCCAAAACGCCAACCGGTCGCGCTCGGCGTCGCGGTAGGCGTCGGCGCGCACGTTCGCTTGCGCGGCGAAGTCCGCGGGCGGTGGGTACGCTGACGGCGCCCGGCTTCGGGTTTCGGGCATGCGTCAACTCTAGTAGGCTCGTGTGCGACGATGCGGCGGTGCGACTCGGCCTGCATGCGCTAGGTATCGGACCGGGTGCAAAGCGCGCGGTTATCGAGGCGGTCGCCGCTGCCGCGGAGCAGCGGGGTTTCGCGACCTTGTGGGCGGGCGAGCATGTGGTGATGGTCGATGAGCCTGCTTCACGCTACCCGTATTCCGTCGACGGCAGAATTGCGGTTCCCGCGGCCGCGGACTGGATTGACCCGCTGATCGCCCTGAGTTTCGCCGCCGCGGCGACCACCACCGTTGGCCTGGCCACCGGTGTGCTTTTGCTGCCGGAACACAACCCCGTGGTGGTTGCCAAACAGGCTGCCAGGCTGGACCGGCTATGCGGTGGCCGGTTCACCCTCGGCGTGGGCATCGGTTGGTCATGGGAGGAGTTCGAGGCGCTCGGTGTTCCCTTCGAACGTCGCGCTGCGCGGACCGCCGAATACGTCATGGCGATGCGACGCCTCTGGTGCGACGACATCGCATCGTTCGCGGGTGAATTCATCAGCTTCGGCCAGGTTCGCCTCAACCCCAAACCCGTGCACGACCGCAGGATCCCAATAATTCTGGGCGGCAACAGTGCTGCGGCTTTGCGCCGGGTCGCGAAATGGGGCGATGGGTGGTACGCCTTCAACTTGCCCGACATTGCCGCCGTCACCAACCGGGTCGCGGCCATTCGACGATTGTGCGGCGAGTTCGGACGCGATGCCGGCGAGCTGGGAATCGACGAGCTGATTATTGTCGCGGCACCACCCGACGACGTCGACGCGATACCGGATTGGTTGGCGGGGTTGACGCCGCAGCGCGCCGTGGGCCTCTAGGGTCGATCTCGTGGTGCGCGCGGTGCTGGGGGTGGTCGTCGCCACGCTGCTGTTGCTGACCGGCTGCGGCGGCAACGTCGGCACTGAGTTGGTGACCGTCAACGCTGCCGAGCCGCAGAACCCGCTGGTTCCCACTAACACCAACGACACCAATGGCGGTCGTGTCATCGATCGGTTGTTCGCCGGCCTGCTGTCCTACGACACCCACGGCACTCCGGCATTGGAGGTCGCCTCGGCGATCGAGACCACCGACAACGTCAACTACCGGATCACCCTCAAACCGGGGTGGACGTTCTCCGACGGATCCCCGGTGACGGCGCGGTCATTCGTGGACGCCTGGAACTACGGCGCGCTGTCGACCAACGCCCAACTTCAGCAGAGCTTTTTCAGCCCGATCGCCGGCTTCGACGAGGTAGCGGCAGCCAAACCGGCGGCACGCACCATGTCCGGGCTGCAGGTCGTCGACGACCACCAGTTCACCGTACGGCTCAAGAAGCCCACCATCGACTTCACACTGCGACTGGGATTTTCGCCGTTCTATCCGCTGCCGCGTGCGGCGTTCGAGGATATGGCGGCTTTCGGGCAGCACCCGGTCGGCAACGGACCGTACAAACTCGCCGACGGCCCGGCCTGGCAGCACAACGTCAAGATCGACCTGGTGACCAACCCCGGCTACCACGGCAACCGGGTGCCGCACAACAAGGGTCTGCGGTTCATCCTCTACGCCAACCTCGACACCGCCTACGCCGACCTGCTGGCCGCCAACCTCGATGTCCTGGACAGTATTCCGCCCAGTGTCTTACCGGTCTACCGCCAGGACCTCGGTGACCGTGCCATCATCGCGCCGGCGGCGGCCAATCAGACCCTCGACACACCGCTGCGGCTAACCCATTTCGCGGGACAGGAAGGCCGGCTGCGCCGGCTCGCGCTGTCGGCTGCGATCAACCGGCCGCAGATCTGCCAGCAGATATTCTCCGGAACCCGCTCGCCGGCGCGTGAATTCACCGCCAGCTCGCTGCCGGGATACGATCTGCACATCGCAGGCAACGCTGCGCTGAACTTCGACCCCGACCGGGCGCGGCAGCTGTGGGCGCAGGCCGACGCGATTTCGCCGTGGACCGGTGGATACGCGATCGCCTACAACGCCGACGGCGGCCATCGAGACTGGGTGGACGCGGTCGCCAACAGCATCAAGAACGTCCTGGGTATCGACGCGGCCGGCGCCCCGCAACCGACTTTCGCCGGCTTTCGCACCCAGATCACCGAGCATACGATCAGCACCGCATTCCGGGCCGGCTGGCAGGGCGACTATCCGTCGATGCTGGAATTCCTCCAACCGTTGTTCGTCACCGGCGCCGGCGCCAACGACGTCGGTTATTCCAACCCGCAATTCGACGCCGCGCTGGCTCGCGCCGAAGCCGCACCGAGCCTGCCGCTGTCGTATGCGCTGACCAACGACGCACAGCGAATCCTGTTGCGCGACATGCCGGTGGTTCCGTTGTGGTACACGATCGCGGCGGCGGGGCGCTCGTCGGCGGTCGGCGACGTCGTGCTGGCCTGGAATGGTTTACCCGACTACGAACGCATCGTCAAGGTTTGACATGGGTGTCTATGTCCTGCGGCGGTTCGCGGTCATGGTGCCCGTTTTCCTCGGCGCGACGCTGCTGATCTACGCCATGGTTTTTCTGCTGCCCGGCGACCCGGTGGCCGCGCTGGGCGGGGACCGGCCGCTGAGCCCCGCGGTGGCCGCGCAGCTGCGCGCTCAATATCACCTCGATGACCCGTTCTGGCTGCAGTACCTGCGCTATCTCGGTGGGATCCTGCGCGGCGACCTGGGCCGGTCCTACTCGGGACTGCCGGTGAGCACGGTTCTGGCCCAGGCGTTTCCGGTGACCATCAGGTTGGCGTCGATCGCCTTGGCGGTGGAGACGGTGCTGGGCGTGGGGTTCGGTGTCCTGGCTGGATTACGCCAGGGCGGCATCTTCGACGCCGGCGTGCTGTTTGTCAGCGTGATCATCGTCGCCGTCCCGATTTTCGTGTTGGGCTTCGTGGCGCAGTTCGTGTTCGGGGTCCGGTTGGGCATCGCTGCGGTCACCGTCGGCGATCGGGCGACGTTCGGCCGGCTGCTGCTGCCCGGCATCGTGCTGGGTTCGGTGTCGTTTGCCTACGTCGTGCGGTTGACCCGCTCGGCGGTGGCCGCGAACGCCCATGCCGACTATGTGCGCACCGCTGCCGCCAAGGGGCTATCCCTGCCCCGGGTGGTGACGGTGCACATCGTGCGCAACTCGCTGATCCCGGTGGTGACCTTCCTCGGTGCAGATTTCGGCGCTTTGCTGGGTGGTGCGATCGTCACCGAAGGAATCTTCAACATCCACGGTGTCGGCGGGGTCCTCTACCAGGCCGTCACCCGCCAGGAAGCGCCGACTGTGGTCGCGATCGTCACGGTCCTCGTCGTCGTCTACCTGTTCACCAACCTGGTGGTGGACCTGTTGTATGGGGCCCTGGACCCGCGGATCCGCTATGGCTGAGTCCTGGCGGGCACCGCGGCGCCGCCCGACCTTTGTGGTTGCCGCGGTGCTGATCCTCGTGATCCTTCTGGCGGCGGCGTTTCCGGAGCTGTTCACCGGAGCCGATCCCGACTATGCCGACCCGAACCAAAGCCTGCTTGCACCGTCGCGGGCGCACTGGTTCGGTACCGACCTGCAGGGCCATGACATTTACGCCCGCACCATCTACGGTGCGCGGGCCTCGATCACCGTCGGTGTCGGCGCCACGCTGGCCGCGTTCGTGGTGGGCGGGGCGCTGGGCGCGCTGGCCGGTTTCTACGGCGGGTGGATCGACACGGTGGTCTCCCGAATCGCCGATGTCTTCTTCGGGATCCCGTTGCTGTTGGCGGCGATTGTGCTGATGCAAGTTGTCCATCACCGTACGGTGTGGACGATGATCGCGATCCTGGCGCTGTTCGGCTGGCCGCAGGTAGCCCGGATCGCGCGCAGCGCGGTACTCACCGTGCGCGGCAGTGACTATGTGTTGGCCGCGAAGGCATTGGGGCTAAACCGGTTCGGAATTCTGCTGCGGCACGCCGTGCCAAACGCGGTGGGACCGGTCATCGCAGTCGCGACCATCGCGTTGGGCCTGTTCATCGTCACCGAGGCCACGCTGTCCTACCTGGGGGTCGGTCTGCCGCCGTCGGTGGTGTCCTGGGGTGGCGATATCAGCATCGACCAGATCCGGCTGCGGGCCGGGTCGCCGATTCTGTTCTATCCGGCCGGGGCGCTTGCGATCACGGTGCTGGCCTTCATGATGATGGGCGACGCCCTGCGCGACGCCCTGGACCCGCCGCCCTCATGACGGCAGTCGCCCAGGCACCGCTGCTGCGCGTGCAGGGCCTGGAAGTCCGGTTCGGCTCGGCGGCCGCCGCGACCCATGCCGTGGACCTGAGCGTGCAGCCCGGCCAAACCGTCGCCGTCGTCGGCGAGTCAGGTTCGGGGAAGACCACCACTGCCTCGGCGATTCTCGGGCTGCTGCCGCCGGGTGGGCGAATCACCGCGGGCCGCATCCTGTTCGACGGTATGGACCTCGCCAAGGCCGATCGGCGTCGGCTGCGTTCGATTCGGGGTACTGGTATCGGCTACGTGCCCCAGGACCCGATGACGAACCTGAATCCAGTATGGAGGGTGGGCTTTCAGGTTCGGGAAGCATTGCGCGCCAACAATATCAGTGACAAGCAAGTTGTGCGGCTGCTGGCCGATGTGGGGCTGCCCGATCCGGCAACCCAGGTCAGAAGATATCCCCATCAGCTGTCGGGCGGCATGTGCCAGCGTGTGTTGATCGCGATCGCGCTGGCGGGCCGGCCACGGCTACTGGTCGCCGACGAGCCGACCTCCGCGCTGGACGTCACGGTGCAGCGCCAGGTGCTCGACCACCTGCAGCACCTCACCGCAGACCTGGGAACCGCCGTGCTGCTGATCACCCACGATCTGGTGCTGGCCGCGCAACGGGCCGAACAGCTGGTGGTGATGCACCGCGGTGCCGTCGTGGAAACTGGTGCGGCCCGGCAGGTTCTCGAAGATCCGCAACACGAGTACACCCGACGGCTGGTGGCCGCCGCACCCTCGATGCGGCGCTCGGCCAAGCGCCGGCGGCGGGTGCACAAGCCGGAAGACGACGTTCTCGTCGCCACCGGGCTGACCAAGGTCTACCGGCAAGCCAGCGGTGCGCCGTGGCGGAAGACGGAATTGCGCGCAGTCGACGCGGTGTCGTTTCGGCTGCGCCGAGGGACCACACTGGCGATCGCGGGGGAGTCCGGTTCGGGCAAGTCCACGCTCGCGCGGATGGTCCTGGGTCTACTGGCACCGACCGCGGGCACGGTGGCTTTCGGCGGCCGCGACATCGCCGGGCTGGACCGGCGCGAGATGCTGGCGTTTCGCCGGCGGGTCCAGCCGGTGTTCCAGAACCCTTACGGCAGCCTGGATCCCAGGTATCCGGTGGTCCGCGCCATCGAGGAACCGCTGCGCATCCACCGAATCGGCGACCGGCGGCAACGCCGCAAGAGGGTCTTCGAGCTGGCTGAGCAGGTCGCGCTCCCGTCGTCGGTCCTGGACCGTCGTCCCCGGGAGCTGTCGGGTGGCCAACGCCAGCGAGTCGCGATCGCCCGCGCGCTGGCCCTGCAGCCGCAGGTGTTGGTCTGCGACGAGGCTGTCTCCGCGCTCGACGTCGTGGTGCAGGCGCAGATCCTGGATCTGCTCACCGACTTGCAGGCCGCGCTCGGTCTGACTTACCTGTTCATCAGCCACGACCTGGCGGTGATCCGGCAGCTCGCCGACGAGGTGCTGGTGATGCTCGCCGGTCGGGTGGTCGAACACGCCACCACCGAGGAGGTCTTCACCCGGCCGCGTCACGACTACACTCGTGAGCTGTTGGCAGCCATTCCGGGGCGGCAAATGGGCGCCGACGGCGGCAGGTCATGACTGCTGACCCGCTGGCGCCGCTGATGCAACTGCCCGGGATCGCGGCGGCCGTTGACCAGGCGCGCGACGCGCTGGGCCGGGTGCATCGGCATCGCGTTAACCTGCGAGGCTGGCCGGTCACCGCCGCCGAGGCGGCGCTGCGGGCGGCCCGGGCGTCGTCGGTGCTCGACGGCGGACCGCGCCGCCTCGGCGAATCCGGCGCCACCGAACCGATCTTGGCCGGCGCGCTGCGGGTGGCGCAGGCGCTGGAAGGCGGCGAGACCAATCTGGTCGCGGTGTGGCACCGGGCGCCGTTGCAGGCGCTGGCCCGGCTGCACACGCTGGCCGTCGCTGACCTGGTCGACGCGGACCGGCTGGGCCGGCCGCGCACCGACGCCGAGGTCGGACCCCGCCTGGAGCTGCTCGCGGACGTCGTCAGCGGCGGCACCCGGGCGCCGGTGCCGGTGGTCGCCGCGGTCGTGCACGGCGAGCTGCTGACGCTGGCGCCGTTCGGCAGCGGCGACGGCGTCGTAGCGCGTGCGGTGTCCCGGTTGGTGACCATCGCCGGCGGTCTCGATCCGCACGGGCTCGGCGTACCCGAGGTGGCCTGGATGCGGCGCGCGGCCGACTATCGAAACGCCGCCCGCGGCTTTGCCACGGGCACCCGCGACGGCGTGGCGGCCTGGCTGAAAATATGCTGCGAGGCCTTGCACGACGGCGCGCGCGAAGCGCTTTCGATCGCCGAGTCATTGAGCCGTTAAGGTTGCCGACGCCACGTCGCGGCGACCGGTCTCGCCGGCCTTGAGGTAGCAAAGCGGGCGGCGCTCCGGGTGAATCCGGCTCGCCGCCCGCTAGCACGGAACTCGGTTACCATGCGTGCATCGGTGGGTTGCGTGGGTTGGCCTCGGCGATCTTGCGACCCGACGGTCAATCACCCCACCCAAAGGGCTACCGACTGCCGTCGCTGTTCGCAATTACGCAGGCCCGCAACACTTATGCCATTATCGCGGCTAGGACTCCGCGTGGGTGCCGGGAACCGTGCTGGGTCGCCCTGCTCGGGAGAACGAACCTTCTCTTCCGGATCGCTCTTGGCCTCGCCGGGCTTCCGTGACTCCTTTGTACTACGTGGCCTGCACCACATCAAGAGCCTGACGTGTTAAAAGGTCGAAACGACCTCGCATCAGAATGACCAATCGTTTGCTGGGGACTGTGCCGGACAGCTAGGAGGTGAAGCGGCGCAGCAGCGAGAAGGTAACCGCTCCGGCGGCGAGTGCGCTGACCCCCACCGCCGCCGTTGTGGCCAGTGTGGCCCCCGAGGGTGCCGGGATGCGGTCGCGCAGCGACACCGGGCGGGAGAAACTCAGCACCGGCCAACCGCGCGCTGTCGCCTGCCTGCGCAGCGCACGGTCGGGATTGACCACACTTGGATGCCCGACGGCCTCGAGCATCGGCAGGTCGGTGATCGAGTCCGAGTAGGCGTAGCAATGCTCGAGCGCATAGCCCTCGCGGGCGGCCAATTCCTGGATGGCCCGCACTTTGCCTTCGCCGTAGCAGTAGAAGTCGATGTCGCCGGTGTATCGGCCGTCCTCGACAACCATGCGGGTCGCCATCGCGTGGGTCGCGCCGAGCGCACGGGCGATCGGTGCCACCAACTCCTCACCGGATGCCGACACCACCACGACGTCGCGCCCGCACAGCTTGTGCCCGGCGATCAGCTCCGCGGCCTCGGCGAACACCAGCGGGGTGACGATCTCGTGCAGGGTCTCGTTGACGATCGATTTCACCTGTTCGACGTCCCAGCCGGCGCACATATTGGTCAGATGAAAGCGCATCCGGTCCATCTGGTCGTGGTCGGCACCGGACAACAGGAACAGGAACTGCGCGTAGCTGGATTTGAGTACCGTGCGGCGATTGATCAGCCCCTGGTTGAAGAACGGTTTGCTGAACGCGAGCGTGCTGGACTTGGCAATGATCGTCTTGTCCAGGTCGAAAAAGGCGGCCGTGCGGGGACGTCCGCCAAGGTCGGCGGCCGTGTGCGGCGATGTTTGCTGGTCAGCCGCCGAGTCAGGGACGCTCACCGATTCAGCGCTCACCGATTCAGCATAGGGCCGCGGCGCCGAGCCGCGACGTGTGAAAGTAAAACAGCGGGTCAGCCTAGCTTCGGTTGCTCGCAACGCCCCCCGGCAGGCGGTTGGCGGTGCTGCTTTCAGCTGCAAGCACCACTTGCGTCGAGCCGTGCTTTCGTGTGTATAGTGAAACTAACTCGGCTTGACGCCGAGGGTATATCAGCCCGACCCCCCGGGGCTGATATACGACGACCCTCGCCTCCTCCCCCCCTGGCGGGGGTCGTCCCCTTTGCGGACACTTCGTCCCCGCTACCACCGGCCGGCCCGCCGCGCTCATGCACAGATCGGGCACTGTGCACAGATCGGTCCTGGTGCCCGGTTGGGCGACGGCGCTGCGGCTGCGGTTTCGGGCACGGTGAGCGGGTGACTACCCCAACCGGCGCCCCCGGGGTCTTGGCGATCCTTACCGAGCCTGCTCTGGGTGACGAGGTGGACCGCGTCGCCGCGGCCGTCGGCGCGCGGGTCGTCCATGCCGAAGCCGGTGCTCGGGTGCACCGCAAGACCTGGTTAGCGGCCACCGCGGTGCTGCTTGACGCTGCTGCGGCGGCGCGCTGCGCAGAGGGTGCATTGCCGCGGCGCGCCCACGTCATCGTATTGGCCAGTACCGAGCCGGGCCCGGCGACCTGGTCGGGCGCTGTCGCGGTCGGCGCCCAACAAGTCCTGGTGCTGCCCGGGCAGGAGCGCGAGCTGGTGGACGAACTCGCCGACGCCGCTGAATCGGCGCGCGACGACCGGCCTCGTGGTGACGTGGTCGCGGTGATCGGTGGGCGCGGCGGGGTGGGCGCATCGCTCTTTGCGACCGCGTTGGCCCAGGCCGCCGCCGAGCCGCTGCTGGTCGATCTCGATCCGTGGGGCGGCGGCATCGATTTGCTGGTGGGCGGTGAACACACCCCCGGTGTCCGCTGGCCGGATCTGGCCCTCCAGGGCGGGCGGGTGAGCTGGTCTGCGGTGCGAGCCGCGCTGCCATGCAACCACGGCGTCAGCCTGCTTTCGGGCATCCGCGCCGATTACGAAGTGCAGGCGGCCGCTCTCGACGCCGTCGTCGACGCCGCCCGCCGCGGCGGCGTGACCGTGGTCTGCGATGTTCCGCGGCGATTGACCGACGCTGCCCACACCGCTCTGAAGACCGCCGATCTCATCGTCGTCGTCAGCCAAACCGATGTACGGGCATGCGCGGCCACCGCAACGGTCGTCGGCGCGCTCGTCGGCATAAACCCGAATATCGGCCTGGTGGTGCGCGGGCCGTCCCCGGGCGGATTACGGGCACCGGAGGTCGCCGCCGTCGCCGGGGTGCCGCTGCTGGCATCGATGAGGGCCGAGCCGCGCTTGGTCGACCAACTCGAACACGGCGGCCTGCGGTTGCGTCGGCGCTCTGCCCTGGCCGTCGCGGCCCGTCAGGTGCTCACCGTGTTACCGGCGGGCCGAACCCAAGGCAGGCCCGCGTGAGCGGCTCGCTGATCGACCGGGTGCGCGAGCGGCTGGCCGCCGAATCCGCCCCGCTGCGGCCCACCGTGGTGGCCGCGGCGATCCGGGCCGAGTCCGGCGGTGTGCTCGGCGACACCGAGGTCCTGAGCAACCTGCGGGTGCTGCAGACCGAACTGACCGGCGCCGGCATTCTCGAGCCGCTGCTGTGCTCCGACGGCACCACAGATGTCCTGGTCAGCGCGCCGGACGCGGTCTGGATCGACGACGGAAACGGGTTGCGGCGCAGCGCGGTCCGGTTTGCCGACGAGGCGGCCGTTCGGCGCCTGGCGCAGCGGCTGGCGCTGGCTGCCGGTCGTCGTCTCGATGACGCGCAACCGTGGGTGGACGGCCAGCTGACCGGGGTGGGCGCCGGAGAGTTCACGGTGCGCCTGCACGCGGTGCTGCCGCCGGTTGCCGCCGCCGGAACCTGCCTGTCGTTGCGGGTGTTGCGGCCGGCTACCCAGGATCTGGCGGCACTGACCGCTACCGGTGCGATCGCACCGCAGGCCGCCGCGCTGCTCCACGACCTTATCGCAGCCCGGCTGGCGTTCCTGGTCTGCGGCGGCACCGGGGCCGGCAAGACCACGTTGCTGGCAGCGATACTGGGCGCGGTGTCACCCGACGAGCGGATCGTGTGCGTCGAGGACGCCGCTGAATTGGCACCGGCGCATCCGCACCTGGTCAAGCTGGTCGCGCGGTGCGCCAACGTCGAAGGCGTCGGCGAGGTGACGGTGCGCCAACTTGTGCGGCAGGCATTGCGGATGCGACCGGACCGCATCGTGGTCGGCGAGGTTCGTGGCGCCGAAGTGGTCGATCTGCTGGCCGCGCTGAACACCGGTCACGACGGCGGCGCCGGCACCGTCCACGCCAACAACCCGGCCGAGGTGCCGGCCCGGTTGGAGGCGTTGGGTGCGCTCGGCGGCCTGGATCGCGGCGCGCTGCACAGCCAGCTCGCCGCTGCGGTGCAGGTGCTGGTGCACGTGGCCCGGGATCGCACCGGACGCCGACGGCTCAGCGAGATCGCCGTGCTGCAGACAATCGACGGGCAGGTGGGCGCGGTCACCGTGTGGCACGCCGATCGTGGACTGACCGACGAGGTCGCCGCGCTGCGCCGGCTGCTGCACAACCGGGCCGTGCCGTGACGAGTCCGGTGGCCGCGGCGCTGGCGTTGTCGCTGGCGCTGGTGGTGTTGCCGCCGTCGCCGCGGCGACGGTTGCTGCCGCGGCGGCCGGCCGATTTAGGGGTTTCGCGGTTAGCCGGCGGGTCGGTGGCCGGATGCGCGGCCGCCGCGGCGGCGGTGCTGCTGCCGCTGGCCACGGTCGTTGCGGCCGCGGTGCTGGCGGCGACGTTGGCCCTGCGCCACCGGCGGCGCCGTCGCGGCCGCCGGGCCCGGGCCGAGGGCCGGGCACTGGAAGCCGCGATCGACGTCCTGGCGGGCGAGCTGCGGGCCGGGGCGCATCCGGTGTGCGCATTCGAGGTCGCTGCCGACGAGTCGAGCGGTACCGTCGCGGAGTCCTTCCGTGCGGTGGCCGCGCGGGCCCGCCTCGGCGCTGACGTGGCCGCCGGTCTGCGCAGTGTCGCCGATAGTTCGGCGCTGCCCGCGCAGTGGCGTCAGCTCGCGGTGTGCTGGCAGCTTGCCTGCGCCCACGGCCTGGCGATCTGCACCCTGATGCGCGCCGCCCAACGTGATATCGCTGAGCGGCAACGTTTTTCCGCGCAGGTAACGTCGGCGATGGCCGGCGCGCGTGCCACCGCCACGATCCTGGCGAGCCTGCCGGCGGTAGTGCTTTTGCTGGGTCAGCTGATCGGGGCGCGGCCGGTGGTGTTCCTGCTGGCTGGGCACGTCGGCGGTTGGCTGCTGATGGCCGGTGTGACGCTGATGTGCGTCGGTCTGCTGTGGTCGGATCACATCACCGAACGAGTCACACCGTGACCTGCGATGCCGGCCTGGCCGGCATCGCGCAGCGGCGCGCATGAGCACGGCGGCGCTGCTGCTGGCCATGGCGCTGCTGAGCGGTGCGAGGCCGTCGGCCGTGCGGGCCCGCGCCGGGTTGGCGGTCGGCCCGCGGCGCGCGCTGCGCCGGCCCAGGGGTGACCAGGATGCGCTGGCGGTCGCGTCAAGCCTCGATGTGCTGGCGGTGTGTCTGGCCGCGGGGATGGCGGTGTCGAGCGCTGCCTGCGCCACTGCTGCGTCCGCGCCGCCGGTGCTGGCCCGGGTGTTGCGCCGCTCCGCGGATCTGCTCGCCCTGGGCGCCGACCCGGCCATCGCCTGGTCGACGCCGCCGGACCTGGCCTGCGGCGGCGTCGACGCGCAGATCGACGCGTTGCTGCGGCTGGCCCGACGCTCGGCCTCATCGGGCGCGGCGCTGGCCGACGGGGTTGCCGAGCTTGCCGCGCACTGTCGCCGGGACGCCGCCCACACCGCGGCCGCGGCCGCCGAGCGTGCCGGGGTGCTGATTGCCGGACCGCTGGGGCTGTGCTTCCTGCCGGCGTTCGTCTGTCTGGGCGTCGCGCCGGTGGTGGCCGGACTGGCCGCCGACCTGCTGCAGTCGGGCCTGCTGTGAGGTGCCGCACGATGACGACGAATATTCACAAAGGAGGAAAGAATGAAGGATACCGACATCTTTCGTGCGCTTTGTGCGCTGAGGTTACGGCTGGCGCTGCTGGCGGTGGACGAGTCGGGCATGTCGACCGTGGAGTATTCGATAGACTCCGTTTACACCGCATGAGAGGATGCCACGTGCGAGCCCTGATCGTTGTTCGATTGTCTCGCGTCACCGACGCTACAACCTCCCCCGAACGGCAGCTCGAAGCCTGCCGCGAGCTGTGCGCTCAGCGCGGTTACGAAGTGGTCGGGATCGCTGAGGATCTCGACGTGTCAGCCGCAGCTACATCCCCGTTCAACCGTCCCCAACTAGGTGACTGGCTGACCGACCGACTCGGAGAGTTCGACGTTCTGGTCTTCTACCGCATGGACCGGATAGTCCGCAGGCTGCTTGACCTCGCGGACCTAATCCGTTGGTGCCAGGAGCATTCCGTCTCAGTCGTGAGCGCAACCGAACAGTTCCTGGACCTCACGGCACCCTTCGGAGACATCATCGCGCTACTCGTCGCGAAGGTGGCCGAGATGGAGCTTGCAGCCATCAGCGACCGCAACGCCTCGGCTGCCCGCTACAACATTCGTGCTGGCAAGTACCGGGGAGGGATTCCGCCGTGGGGTTACCTCCCCGAGCAGACCGAGGGAGGCTGGCGACTCGTCCAAGACCCCGAGCAAGTCGGGGTGATCCGCGAGGTAGTCGAGCGCGTGTTGGCCGGTGAGCCGCTGCGGTCGGTGGCTCACGGCTTGACGGCTCAGAAGATCCTCACGCCGAAGGACCGCTTCGCTCAGGCGCAGGGCCGAGAGGTCAAGGGCTACGCGTGGCACTCAGGGCCGCTGAAGCGGTCTCTGACGAGCCCGACACTGCTAGGGCAGGTTGTGGCAAGGGAGCCGCTAACGGACGCTCAGGGCCGCGTCAAGCGTGACGCCAAGGGCCGCAAGGTCTTCGGACCCGAGACGGTTATTCGCAACGACGACGGCTCTCCGGTCATTCGGGCTGAGCCGATCCTCACCCGCGAGGTATTCGACCGGCTCGGTGTCGAGCTGGCCGACCGAGAGAACCGCAAGGAACCGACCAAGCGCAGCGCGGGGCTACTGCTCCAGGTGGTCTATTGCGGGGTCTGCGGTCGGCCGGCCTACCGGCTCAAGGGAGGCGCAGGCCGCAAGCCTCGTTACCGATGCGCCTCGGCTCAGTACCGGGAGCCGTGCGGCAACAGATCGATACCGCTGGAGTATGCAGACGAGACGGTGGAGACACTCCTGCTGGGCATGCTCGGGACGTCGGAGCGGCTGGAGAGGGTCTGGGACTCGGGCTCCGACCACTCGGCAGAGCTGGCCGAGATCAACGACACCCTGGTCGACCTGACCGGCCTGCTCGGCACCGGCGCGTACAAGGCCGGGACGCCTCAGCGCGTCAAGCTGAACGAGAGCATCAAGGCGCTGGCTGCTCGCCAGGCCGAGCTGTCGACCGAGGCATTCAAGCCGTCTGGCTGGACGTGGCAGCCGGCCGGGGAGAAGTTTGCCGACTGGTGGGACCGCCAGGACGTAACCGCTCGCAACGTCTGGCTTCGTTCGATGGGCGTCACGTTAGGGTTCGTCTACTCACTCGAAGGGAAGGGGCCGACGCTGAACCTGGACCTCGGAGACCTCGGCACACTCACGCAGCAGTTGAAAGCCAGCGGACCTGCGGCCCAATGGCAGGAGGTGTTCGAAGCTATGACCGAGAACGGCATAGCCGGTATGGAGTTGGGCCGCGACAGCGTGGTACTCGTCAGGCCAGATGGGCAGCGGTCGCCAGCTTTCGACCTCGGGTCAGATTCCTTGATCGCCGAACAGATCATCCGCGAGTAGCTCCAGTTCCCAGCGCACAAGGTCGAGTGCTGCCCGCATTGCCGGGTCGTCAGGGTCGGGCCCTCAGCTCGGATCGCTTCGGGCCTCGACGGAGTCGTGGCCTCTAAGGGCAGCAACTCCGAGGGAAACCGACATCCCGGTCGGCTTCCCGAGGGTCGGCGTACGTCTCGGGACCGGAAGGAGGTATCCGGTCCCTCGAACCTAAGGACAGCGGGCTACGCCCGCGTCCGTCCGGCTTTGCTCTGCCGTGCCCGTCGCGTTCGTCATCACCGAACAGCGGTGCACGACTGGAAGCGTCAGCAGCTTCGCTGCCTAGCGTCTATCCTCCATGAGGATTAGACGCCGTTAGGTCATGCGAGGTTTCCCGCTGGCGATCTACACGCGCCTGTTCGATGATCACGCCGGTTCGATGGCTGCGCTGAGCGCGATGGCGCAGCAGCTCGCCGCAGCAAACGTGATCCCGATCCGGCAGCACTAGCACAACCTAGAATCGGGGGCAGGGAAACCGGTTCCGGTTAGCATTCCAACATGTCGGTTGACCTCTTGAACGGTATCCCTCGCGTTGACCTTGAGCGGCCAACCGCATCGCAACGCGTGATTGGCCGCCTTCTAGCTGTAAAGCCCATCAGCGTCATCCATCGTGTCGTGGCAGCGCCGATTGACAAGCGACTCATGCGGCGTACTCGTGGGCGCTTGAGTACAGCGTTCGGCGTTGCACCGGTGGTGATGTTGCGGACAACCGGCGCTAAATCAGGAGCACTCCGCGATGTGGCGATTGCTTACTTCACCGACGGTGATGACGTTATTTTGATTGCCTCAAACTACGGCCAGGCCAAGTACCCCGACTGGTATCACAACCTTCTCAAGAATCCGCAATGCGAACTATTCGCTCACGGTCGCAGTGGCCGCTTTGTTGCCCGCACCGCCACGGGTCCGGACCGTGATCGGTTGTTCTCGCTAGCTGAGGGTGCATACGGCAGCTTCCGGCTGTACAAGGCGAGCACCGATGGCATTCGCACAATCCCGGTTCTACGGCTGGCGCCAGCCCAGTAACGGTGATTGGCAAACGGCAGGCGGCAAACAACGCCATGCGGCTACGGCGTTAGGCCGCTCGTTGGTGTGGTGACGCGGAAGACTTCGGTGTCTTCCGGCAGTCCCTTGAGGCGATGGAGTCCAAGGCTTTCGAAGGTCAGGCCCGATCCGGCGGAGAGGTCGCGGACCGTGCGGCTGGCCAGCACCTCACCCGCGCCCGCCAACGCGCCGATCCGGGCGCCGGTGTGCACCGCCATCCCGCTCCACTCATCGCCGCGTCGTTCGCACTCACCGGTGTGGACACCTGCTCGGATCCTGATGCCGCGCGCTGCGAGGGCTGGGACCAGATCTAACGCGCAGCGAGCCGCCTTGGTCGGCCCGTCGAAGAGCGCGAATACCCCGTCCCCTGTGTGCTTCGCCCGGTGGCCGCCGTACTTCTCCAACAGCCAGTCGACGACTTTGTCGTGGGCATCGAGCTGATGACGCCAGTGAGCATCGCCGTGGACACTGAGCTGTTCGGTGGAGCCGACAATGTCGGTGAACAACACGGTGGATAGCACCCGCTGAGTGGCGGCTGGTACCGGCTTGTCGCAGACAAATTCGAGGACAGCTGAGCCCAACGCCTGGTCGAACAGCACGTGGGGTCCGGGTGGCATCTCGCGAAACTCTGCACCCGGGATTGCGGCGGCCAGTTTCTTCGCTGCACTGATCGGACACATTTTGTCGTCGCGCCGATTGAGCACCAACGTCGGAGCGCGGACGGCCGGCAACACCGCACCCACGTCGATGTCGACCAAGGACTCCCAGAGCAGCGCTGCCATTCTCGGGCTCGCGCTCAGACGCTGGTAGCGGCCGACCATATCGCGGACGCCAGGAACCTCCCCAGCGCTACCAAACATTTGCTCGGCCAACGCGCCTTCACCCCAGTGTTCGTGGATGTCGTCCAGCCGCGCCGCGTACCACTTCATGGTTGACTCCAATTCGGCTCCGGTGAGTTGCGCTATCGGAGTCCCGTTTGTGCCGTAAAGGACTAGCGCGCGTACCCGCTCGGGGTACGTCGCCGCAAAGAGAATGCTCATCGGACCACCCTCCGAGACACCGAAAAGCGCTGGACGGTCAGCGCCTACGGCATCCAAGACCGCTTGCAGGTCACTCATTCGTTCATCGAGCGTCGGAGGGTGGGTAACGGGGTCGGAAAGGCCGGTTCCACGTTTGTCCCACACCACCAGGCGTGTGCCCTTCGCCAGCTGTTCGGTGATGGCAGCGAACGGGTAGGCCGGATCGTCGTATAGATCGACATTGCTCACCCAGCCCGGCACCCACACCAGCGTCGGCTCACCCTCACCGAACACGCGATAGGCCAGGCGCACGTCGCCGTTGCGTGCGTAATGCACCCGTCCATCAGTCACGTTAATATCGTGCCATCACCGAGGTCAGAGGGTTCGTCAAATTTCGCTCAGCCGCTCGCACACGGCCACAGCGTCAGTTCGGGGTACGGGCGGGGTACCAGCCCACCGCTCGGACCGGCGAATCGTCGCATCGCCGCTGTTAAACGTGGAGCCGATGACGGGAATCGAACCCGCGTATTCAGCTTGGGAAGTTGGTGTTCTGCCTCGACACAAGCGGCTCGGCTGGCGACCGGGGCTCTTCCTTGCCGTCGTCTGACCAGCGCCCGCTCGCTAACCTCGTATCCGAACTAGTCGGTCCGGAGGAAGAGGATCTTGAGCGAGTACGACGACTACGAACTAACACCCGAGCAGGAACTTGACCTACTGCGGTTCCAGATCGGGGGTATGTCCATACACGAGGTGTTAACGGCGAGCGGTCCCGATTGGCTGATCGAGGGGTGGCTCGTTTCATCGGCCACGATGGTCGCCGGATCCCCGGAGAGTGGGAAGTCGTCCCTAGTGGCCAGCATGGCGGCAGCAGTCGCCAGCGGAGGGACATGGCTAGGCGAGCCGGTGAAGACGAACAGGACTGGGCCGGTAATGATCCTGACCTCGGACCCGGCAGGTAGTGGCGAGTGGGCGCAGAAGGGCCGAGACCTCGACGTCGAGGCAGACGATTGGGAGATATACAGGTTCGCCCCTGAACACTGGGACGATTACGTAGAGCTTGCGAGTGCTCGGAGTTGTCGCCTGCTGGTGTTCGACAACATCACGAGCGGGATTGCGGGTCCGATTAACGATGCCGACCCATCGTCCCTCCTACGTCCGCTAGAGCGGGTTATCGATGGAGGAACTCCGGTAGTGGTGATTGCCCATACCGGCAAGGACAACAGTAAAGACCCGATGGGACCGACCGCCTATAAGGCGTGGCGACGGCACGGGATACACGTAGCCGGTAACGGTGACCGTCCTCGAAAACTCACGCGTGCTGGCAATGTAGGTATCTGGCCTGACGTAGTGGTGAACGGAACCGCCATAGGTGCCGCCGTCCAGTACTCGCTGGCAGATGACCAGTCCAAATCAAGGCCGAGCCGGTCGTCTGAACGGCTCGATACGAACGCAGACATTGCCCGATGGGTGGTTAAGACCTGCCAGCATGTCGGGGTGAACGAAGTAGCGAGACGGATTGCCGCTGAGTTCCCTGGCGTCAAAGAGTCCACTCGGCGGAACCAACTGCTTCAAGGGCCGTTGTCCAAGCTGCTGAAACGCAGAGGCGAAGGTGGTAGTAGCGAATGGTCGCTGATTGAATAATCGCAGGTCACAGGTGGTAGTGATCCCTCTACCAGTTGACCACGTTTCCGCAGGTCAAGGGTGGTAGTGGTATCCCCCTATAGAACCTCCCTCATCGGTCGGTTCTAACCCCCACTCGACCCGCCTCAGCGTCGGCGGGGAGAGGATAGAGACCGGAGGGACCGCTGGCCGGCGGTCCCGGAGGTCAGGCAATAAACAGGCATCGGTGATGACCGATGCGCTGGAAATACCCTTTTCCCGAGGGACGAGGGAGGGAGCAAGCGAAGCGACCGACCGAGGACCGAGGGACGACCCTCGGTCACGAGGGACGAGATCACCAACCAGGTGATCGAGTTCCGAGCTTCTGGCTCGGTCCTCTCCCCCAGGAGAGGGACGAGATCCCCCCAATGGATCGAGGCCCTCGCCATTGTTTGGCTCGGCCCTCTCTCAGGGAGGGCCTGAAGGCCCCAGGCCGGAAGGCCCGAACCGGGAGGTCGAAGACCTCGCTCTAGGTTCGGTCTTCTCCCTAGAGGGGATCGCTCACAAAGCGATCCCGACAATGGCGAAGGGCCGCACAAAGCGGCCCATACACCCATTCGGATCGCGAACGCGATCCTGGGGTGAGCCCCCATCGTCGGAAGGGGCTCGCAACCCGTAGAGGTCGAAGACCTTGCTTTTGGCTCGGTCTTCTCCTGAAGGGGGTCAGAGACCCCTCAAGGGTCGGAGACCTCCTTCAGAGTCGGTCTCCTCCCCTCCAAGAGGGGCCTGTAGGCCCTAAGCCGGAAGGCCCTACTCGGGAGAGGTCGAAGACCTCGCTTTGAGGTTCGGTCTTCTCCCATAAGAGGGCTGGTGCCCTCCCCAAGAGGGTCGAGGCCCTCGCTTTGAGGCTCGGACCTCTCTCCTAAGGGGGCCTGAGGGCCCAAGCCGGAAGGCCCCTCGGTCGGGCCGCTGTGGGAGCGGCCCTCCCTCGGGGGAGGGGCTATCGCCCCAAGCGACAGACCCTGACCCCGGTCCATGTTCACTCTTCTGGTGAACCTGAACCGGGGGCGAGCCCCCATGGGAGGGGCTCGCAACGGTCGGCAGCGCCCTGGGAGGCGCTGCCTCCCTCTAAAAGGGGGAAGAACTCATGTGGAACACATCCACCAGACGGCAAGAACTACCACCAGACTGGTCCACGGCTTTTGTGGGCCGGTCCTCCTTGTCCAAGTCAGGCGGTCTTGTAGTTGTAGACCGTCTGACGACTGACTCCGAACTCCTTCGCAAGTGCCGTGACGGACTCACGTCCAGCCAAGCGAGCACGAAGCTCGTCGGCCTGGTCATCAGTGAGGGACGCCTTACGGCCCTTGTACTTACCAGCAGCCTTCGCGAGGGCGATACCCTCGCGTTGGCGTTCGAGGATCATTGAACGCTCGAACTCAGCCACCGCGCCCATCACTGACAGCATCAGCACCGCGCAGGGGTCGCTCTCGTCGCTGCTGAACGTCAGACCCTCTTTAACAAAGCGGACCTGCACGCCGCGCTGGGTCAGCTCGTCGACGGTGCGGCGCAGGTCGACCAGTGACCGGGCCAGCCGGTCCATCGAATGGACGACCAAGGTGTCGCCCTCACGGACGTATTCGAGCGCACGTCCCAGCTCAGGCCGGTTTGTGTCCTTACCGCTGGCCGTATCGGTGAACACCTTGTCCAGCTCGACACCATCGAGCTGGCGGTCGGTGTTCTGGTCGACGGTGCTGACTCGCCTATAACCGACGCTATGCCCCACTTGAACTCCCTCGCTGCCATGACTGTCAAGTTGGACTCTAAAAGGACAGTAGACATTTGTCAATCAATGCAGATTAGGACTCTAATTGGACACCAGAGGGCCGAGCAGTGGGTGTCGAGTATGACTATGCCCCAGATTGGCACCCGTTGGCGCCGGGTTGCCCACATGAACCGGCGTGGTCCGAGGCTAAGACGCCGCCTGATCCGCAACGGAGTAACCCCAATAGGACGGCCTACCATAGCCGGTCCGCCACGGGTCTGGCGCTACACGGAGAGACGGCAACGCTCGACGAGGATCTCTGCCAGCCGTTCCGGTTCGCTGACCATCAGCATGTGGCAGGTGTCTATCTCGATGAGCGCCTGCACTTCGCCAAGCGCGGCAATGCACTCGTGTTGAATCTTCATCGAGACGGCGCGATCACGCCGAGTGAGTATCCACGTGCGTGGCACATCGTCGGGCATACCGCTGCGGTCAACTTTTTCTATCATGATGGGGGCTGATTCCTGACAGGACCGAGCCAGCGTGAACCTGCGCTGTGCGGGAGTCATTCCGTTGCAAAATACAAACCTCGCCAATGCAGTAGGCAAACCTCCCGAACGGACCGAACGGCCTTTCTGCACCTTGCGTTTCGCAGTGCGACGTGCGAACCAACTCAGTGCCCCGGGAAACGTGTCCACCAGGGCGCTGCCGTTGGCTGGTACCTGCGCGGTGGCCAAAATCATCTCCCGTACCCGCGCCGAGCCGAGCTTGGTGACGACGCCGGGGACGGTCACCCCAGCCAGCGAATGGCCGACGATTACGAGGTCGTCGAGCGCAG
>Ga0078972_1002001_pt1 | contig 71067 bp, 55 predicted proteins | sample YelNatPaOPGAMG01_FD_67568 | JGI IMG/M metagenome (GOLD analysis project Ga0078972, IMG submission 67568) | Hot spring thermophilic microbial communities from Obsidian Pool, Yellowstone National Park, USA - OP-RAMG-01 (SPADES assembly) (version 2) | ecosystem: Environmental > Aquatic > Thermal... | reverse complement strand
TTTGCGTTCTGTTCTACTCAGCAGTATTCCCTTTTCTCAAATATGCAACCGACCTTATGGTAAATAAATTCGGAATTAAAGAAGAAGTAGCAGGCTTGATTCCAATGCTACTGCCCTTTGGGACAATTATTCTTACACCTTTTTTCGGTAACCTTTACGACAGAAAAGGGAAAGGTGCATCAATAATGATTATCGGTGCAGTTCTTCTTATTTTTGTTCATGCCATCTTTTCAATCCCTGCTCTTAATATGACTCCTGTTGCAATATTCCTAATTATCATTCTTGGAATCGGTTTTTCACTTGTTCCCTCAGCAATGTGGCCATCTGTCCCCAAAATAATTCCTGAAAAACAACTTGGTACCGCTTATGCGCTTATTTTCTGGGTACAGAACTGGGGATTAATGGGCGTACCGGCACTTATCGGCTGGGTGCTCAATAAATATTGTATCACCGGAACAAGAATCGCTGATGGCGTTGAGGTATCAAGTTATAACTATACCTTACCAATGCTTATTTTCACATCACTCGGTATGCTTGCACTTATTTTTGCATTCCTTCTAAAAGCTGAAGACAGGAAGAAAGGATATGGACTGGAATTACCAAATATTAAAAAAGAATAATCTGATTCTTCTGTCAGGGAAATACGCTACCTGAATAGTAGCGTATTTTTTTATGCCATTTTAATAAGAATTGCTTTAAGTATATCTGTAACGTCTTCTTCCTCATCAACGCACCTTTCGAGAATCTCGAGAATTTTATTGTTTTTCAGCAGCTCTTTAGTATCTTCCTCGCTTTCAAATAGTTTAATCACCCCATCAAAATACAACTCATCTGCACTGTGTTCTATATCTTTTACTTTGTCACAGGCCTGCATTATTTTCTTTCTGTTTTCCCCGGGATTTTTTAAACAATGAATGGCATTTCTTATTTCCACAGCTGCATCATAAATAAGACTGGCAAGATCTGAATATACAGAAATTAATTTTTTGGGTTTATAAAGACATACCCTTCTGCTTATACCGTTAATTGAATCAAGAACATTATCAATATTTGAAGTAAGTTCATGAATATCCTCACGATCAAAAGGAGTAATGAATGACTTATTAAGTTGTTCATATGTGTGGTCTGTAATTTCGTCTCCTATATGTTCAATATCTTTGATTTCTTTGTTAATTTTTTCATGTTCCTCAAATTCACTGGTATGCATCATTTTCTTAAGTAACTCTGCGGCTTTGACAAGGTTTTCAGAAGCAGCTTCAAAAAGAGGGAAAAATGAATGATCCTTCGGAACAAACAGTTTAAGAAGCTTATCTATATTCATATTCTGAGTTTAAATTATTTACCTGCAAAATTAAAGTATCCAGTTGAAGAAATAAAACATAATTGCTCCGATGACGGCTGAAACAGGTATTGTAAGAATCCAGGCCCAGAAAATTTTTCTTGTTACTCCCCATTTTACGGCTGAAGCTCCTTTTCTTGCACCGACCCCAATTATGGCACCTGTAATTGTGTGGGTTGTGCTCACAGGGATGCCGAAATGTGTTGCTCCGAAAAGAGTAAGTGCGCCTGCAGTTTCTGCACAAAAACCTTCAAAGGGTTTGAGCTTTGTAATTCTCTGACCCATTGTCTTTACAATCCGCCAGCCACCAAGTAATGTCCCGAGTGAAATAGCTGCCTGACAGGAGAGTACTATCCATAAAGCAATTTTATCATCTTTAGTTGCAAGGCCTGTAACAATAAGAGAAACCCAGATTATCCCCATTGATTTCTGGGCATCATTTCCGCCATGACCCAGACTAAATGCAGCTGCCGAAAGAAGCTGAAGCCGCCTGAAATGTTTGTCGACGCCGAATGGAGTATGATTCCTTGCTAAAAAGATTACAGCTGCAGAAATAATAAATGATAAAATCATTCCAAGCAGCGGGGCAATTACAATGAAAAGTACTATTTTAATCACTCCTGCGAAAACCACCGATTCGATCCCTGAACTTGCAATTGCCGCACCAACCAGCCCGCCTACCAGTGTGTGCGAGGAGCTTGAAGGAAGCCCAAGCCACCATGTGGCAAGATTCCATAAAATTGCGGCAATAAGGGCTGATGCTATTACAGTCAGATTAATAACATCAGGATTTATAACCCCTTTGCCTATGGTTGTCGCAACTTTAAGAGGAAAAACAGTAAATGCAATAAAATTGAAAAATGCCGCCATGGATACAGCTGCAAATGGTGAAAGAACTTTTGTTGATACTACTGTAGCAATTGAATTGGCTGAATCGTGAAACCCGTTGATGAAATCAAAAAGAAGTACAAGACCTATGACTATGTATAAAAATAGCATTAAAATTCAGGAATTATTCTTGTCCACTTTAATATTAGTTTAAACCTTCCGGTATTCAGCAGGAATACAGAAGAGGTTTCAAATATAGAAATTATTGCAGAATCAAAAGTCATGATAAGTATATATTCACCTGTTCAAATTAATATGTTTAATCTTAATCAGCGTGCGATATTCCCTGGTGAAGCAGTGGTAAAAAATCAAAAATGTTGTGCTACAGTGTGTTGAAAATTTCATTCTTTGTTCTAAAACCAACCCGAAAGTAATAATTAACCCTAAAATAAACTAATCAGCATCCTGTTAAGTTTTTGTTACAAAAAATAAACTGGTCCCTGATAATAACCTTTTTTAATATTTTTAATTTTTGACTTTGTTTCAATTTTCCTATATTTAAAACTTTAAATTTAATGAATATAAAATTAATAATTTATTGATATGAGTAGCATTAAAGACCTTAAACCGCAGGAAGTCTGGAAATATTTCCATGATATTACACAGATTCCCCATCCATCGAAAAACGAAAAGAGACTTGCCGAATATATCGTAAAGTTTGGTAAAGAACATAATCTTGAGACTGTTGTTGACGGTGTTGGGAACGTTATTATACGCAAGCCCGCAACAGAAGGAATGGAAAACCGTAAGGGGGTTATACTTCAGACGCACCTCGACATGGTGCCGCAGAAGAACAGCGATAAGGTGCACGATTTCCTGAAAGATCCCATTGAAACTGTTGTTGACGGTGAATGGGTAAAGGCCAACGGAACCACTCTAGGGTCAGATAACGGGATCGGAGTGGCTGCCACATTGGCTATACTTGCATCCGATACACTTGCCCATGGGCCTCTTGAAGCATTGTTTACCGTGGATGAAGAAACAGGAATGACCGGTGCTAATGAACTGAAGCCTGGACTTCTTAAAGGAGAAATATTACTGAACCTTGACTCTGAAACTGAAGGAGAATTTTGTGTTGGCTGCGCAGGTGGCGTAAACGTTAATGCAAAAAGAAATTATGCTGAAGAAAAATCTCCGTCAGGAATGGTTGCATTTAAAGTATTGGTGAAGGGACTTAAAGGAGGCCATTCAGGCGTTGATATTGCACTTGGACGGGCTAATTCAATCAAACTTTTATTCCGGTTCCTCATGCAGGCTGAAGCTGATTTTGGTATCCGTATCTCTGTTGCTGAAGGCGGAGACCTTCGCAATGCCATTCCACGCGAAGCATATGCTGTTGTTCTTGTACCTGAAATAAAAAGATATGAGTTTGAAGCATTTGTAAGATCTTATGAAACTATGTACAGGACTGAATTTACAGAAACCGAACCTGACCTGTCATTTTTTTGCGAAACCATTTCTGTTCCTGTAAAAGTGATGACCCAAGAAGTCCAGTATAAAATTATCAGGGCTGTTTTTGTATGCCCCAATGGTGTTCAGCGTATGAGCCAGTCAATGAAAGACCTCGTAGAAACCTCAAATAATCTTGCAATAGTACGCTGTGTAAACGGAAAATTTGAAGCATTTAACCTCACAAGAAGCTCTGTTGATTCAGCAAGGGAATCAACTGCATGGAAAGTTGCTGCTGCATTTCAGCTTATTGGTGCAGAAGTCGCTCTTGAAGGCTCTTACCCAGGATGGAAACCGGATATGAAATCACCGATCCTAAAAACCATGGTAAAAGTCTATTCCGGCAAATACGGGAAGGAACCCGAAGTAAAGGCAATACATGCAGGACTCGAGTGCGGAATTATAGGGGGCGTCTATCCAGGCCTTGATATGATATCACTCGGACCAACAATCAGATTTCCTCATTCGCCCGACGAAAAAGTTCATATCCCGTCGGTTGCAAAATTCTATGAATTTCTTTGTGAAACTCTGAAGAAGATACCCGAGAAATGAATCTTCAGAGAATTTTCCGGCAGGTTAAACCTTACATTTAGAAATGATTATAATTGTGGAAGTCTGAATTGATCAGACTTCCACTTTTATTTCAATAAGAATATCGTCTTTAATAACAGTTGAATTGGGCCGGGCGTTGATTTTAATCACCGTTCCGTTTACCGGCGACTGTATCTCATTTTGCATCTTCATTGCCTCCAGGACTACAACAGGTTCACCTGTAAGCACCTGGCTGCCTTCCCTTACAAGTACATCAATTATCTTGCCCGGCATAGGAGCCTTGATCAGTTCTTTTTCCTTCTTTCCTTTTTGTTTGCTCAGAACCTTCATCCTTTTGTAACCGAAGGGTGTCTCAATAGTAAATGTGTAACTGATGTCGTTGAAAAGAATCTCATACCTGTTCTGCCTTGAACGGATTACCTCTACAGGATATTTACGGTTCTTCCATAGAATATATGTTCCGAATTTTTCGTCGTGTTTAAGTTTCACCTCATACTGGCGTTTTCCTATTTTGATAGTGTTCTTTAGTGGAAGCGGAAATACATATTTCCTGTTTTGTGAGGATAGAGTATAAAGTCTGGTAATCTTTGGTTTATCAGTTGTCATATTTTTCCGGTAATTAGAACTGGTTGAATCTTTTATTCAGAAGCCATGGATTAATTTCACGGCTTTCAGAGAAATCAAGATTTATACTGTTTTCGCTAAGATTTTCTTCAATATAAAGTTTGGTCGCCAGCCAGGCAGCAAGCATTTCTTCATATTCACTGTTATAGTAATACTGCTCAATGTCTTTTTCAATAAATGATGTGGTAAAAGTGCCATTTATAAATTTCGGATGACGAACAAGCATTCTGAAAAAAGGAAGTGTAGTCTTTACACCTTTTATCCATACTTTGTCCAGTGCCAGTTTGCATTTCTGCAATGTATCCTTGCGGTCTCTTCCCTTAATAATAAGTTTGGCAATCATTGAATCGTAACTTGATACAATAGATGAACCGGCTGTTACACCTGTATCAATTCTTATATAATCATCATCAGGCAGATTTAGTTTTTCTATTTTCCCCGGGTCAGGTGCAAAGCCTGCCTGAACATCTTCAGCGTTTATCCTGCATTCAATAGCCCAACCGTGTATTTTAACATCTTTTTGTTTTATCTTCAGTTCTTCTCCTGATGCTATTCTGATTTGTTGTTCAATAAGGTCTATGCCGGTTATTTCTTCAGTAACAGGATGTTCTACCTGAATTCTGGTATTCATCTCCATGAAGTAGTAATTTCTATCAGAGTCGAGTAGAAATTCCACAGTGCCTGCTGAATAATATCCTGCTGCTTTTGCAAGCCTGACAGCCATGTTTCCCATTTCTTCCCTCAGGTCATCATCCAGTGCGGGGGATGGTGCCTCCTCAAGAAGCTTCTGGTGTTTGCGCTGTATTGAACATTCCCTTTCCCCAAGATGGATTATATTTCCTTTTTTGTCTCCTAATATCTGGAATTCGATGTGTTTGGGATTCTCAATATATTTCTCGATAAATACTGATGGGTCGTTGAACGCTTTTTCAGCCTCCCTGCTTGCAATAATAAACATCTTTTCCATGTCTTCAGACTTTCTCACAATTCTCATCCCCCTGCCGCCACCACCTGATGCAGCTTTGATTATTACCGGATAGCCTATTTTTTCCGCAATCTTTACCGCCTCCTCCTCATTTTTGATGTTACCTTCACTGCCCATTGCCATCGGTATCTTGTTTGCAAGGGCAAGTCTGCGGGCAATCGTCTTGTTCCCCATTTTGTAAATAGCATCAGGAGATGGCCCAATGAACTCTATATTGTTGTCAAGACATTTATCAGCAAAGTATGCATTCTCTGCAAGAAAGCCATAACCCGGATGTATTGCATCAGCTCCGGTTTTGAGAGCTATCTCAATAATTCTGTCAATATTAAGGAAAACAGGAATTTCAGAATCGTCATCTGTATTGTCAAAAACAATATCGGCAAACAAAAGATACATAGCCGAAGGCTCTACTGCAGTCTTTATCGCCACTGTTTCAATATTCATCTTCCTTGCAGTCTTTATTATCCTTACTGCTATCTCACCCCTGTTGGCAACCAATATCCTCTTTATCTTCATTATCTATCCTGAAATTTACTTTTATGCTTAAAAACCATCATACATAACTTACTACTTACTGCCTACTACTTACTGCCTACTGCCTACTGCCTACTGCCTACTGCCTACTGCCTACTGCCTACTGCCTAAAGCGGCATATTCCCATGCTTCCTTGACGGAACTTTAACCCATTTATTCCTTAGGGCTTCAAAAGCTGAAATAACTTTCTTTCTTGTTACTGCAGGGTCAATCACTTCATCAATATAACCCAGTTCGTCAGCAATAAAAGGATTGGCTACTTTGTCACGGTATTTTTTAACCAGTTCTTTTTTTAACTCAGCCGGATTTTCGGCTTCAGCAAGTTCTTTGCGGTAAAGAATTGCTACCGCGCCATCGGGTCCCATCACTGCAATTTCTGCTGTAGGCCAAGCAAAGCTGAAGTCACCGCCAAGGCTTTTGCTGTTCATGACAATAAAAGCACCTCCGTATGCTTTCCTTAAAATAACGGTTATTTTAGGAACAGTTGCCTCGCTGTATGCATACAACATTTTGGCGCCGTGTCTGATTATTCCGTTATGTTCCTGGTCAACGCCGGGTAAAAAACCGGGTACATCCTCAAATGTAAGAATTGGTATATTAAAGGCATCACAGAATCTTATAAACCTGGCACCTTTTGTAGAGGAATTAATGTCAAGTACTCCTGCGAGAACTTTAGGCTGATTTGCGACAATTCCTATTGTCTTTCCCTGCAATCTTGCAAAACCTGTTACCAGGCTTGGTGCAAAGAGTTCCGCAGTTTCAAAAAAACTGTTACGATCAACCACTAAATTAATTACATCTTTTACGTCGTATGCCTTATTGGGGTCGTCAGGTACTATGTCGCGAAGCTTCTCGTTTATATCGGGGGTTGAATTATCATATGGTATTGCAGGCGGGTTTTCCACATTATTTGAAGGAAGATAGGAGAGAAATTTCTTAAGAGCCAGAATAGTATTTTCCTCATCTTCATAAATCATGTGGGCTACTCCGCTTTTCATTACATGAACCTCAGCCCCGCCAAGCTCTTCAAATGTGACATTCTCGTTAAGAACTTCCTTCACAACATTAGGCCCGGTGACAAACATAAAACTGGTATTGTTAACCATGAATACAAAGTCGGTAAGGGCAGGGGAATAGACTGCTCCTCCTGCACATGGCCCCATAATTACTGATATCTGAGGAATTATGCCTGATGACTGAATGATATTGTGGAATATGGATGCATAGCCGCTCAGGCTTGCGACTCCTTCCTGTATTCTGGCGCCTCCTGAATCGAGAAGTCCGATAATCGGAGCTCCCATTTTGAGAGCCATTTCCTGAATTTTGGCAATCTTCTTTGAATGAACCAGTCCCAGCGAGCCTCCCATTATTGTAAAGTCCTGGGCATAGACAAATACCAGTCGGCCATTTATTTTTCCATGTCCTACAATTACGCCATCACCGTAATATTTTTCTACTTTACCGAATTCCACATTCTGGGTTGCAGGGGTCACAAAAGCATCAATCTCCTCGAAAGTGCCTTTGTCAAACAGCAGGTTTATCCTTTCCCATGCAGTGAGCTTGCCTTTGGCATGTTGTTTTTCGGCCTGTTTAGGGCTGTATTGTTTTTTCAAAGCTTCCTGCCTTTCAAGGAACGCTTTGAAATTCTTTCCTGAAATATCCATATCCCTTTAGATTTATTTTTTTAAGCCGGAGCTAACAGCTGATTGCTAATATTTTTACCCTCATTACCCCGGATTTTATCACAGCCAAAAATAATTATTATACAAAGAATTCCAAAACGTTTTTCGAACGGTTTTGCTATGAAAATTAAAAGTATTTAAGAAACAATTAATTAGAAAAGAAAAGATATCGAATAAGTATCTAATGTAAATTCAATTTTTATTTATCTTTCAATAGTGTCCGGATAAAATCAAGGGGATTCCTCCCTTTGGTCGGAATGACGGGGCATTTTGAAGGGATGCGGGAAGGGGGGCGGTGCGGTTAACGCACCGCCCCCCTTACCCCGGTTCTATCCTTTTATCCCGTCATTCCGAATGAGTCCCAGTGCAAACCGGGACGAATGAGGAATCCCATTATTTAAGTAATGTAGTATAAAGTGACAAACATTTCTTATTTCTTTCCTGTCATAATAAATGCAATCCACTTTCTGAATAAATTATTATCCGGACAATAGTGTTTATCTTTATTAAAAAACACTGATTTAAAACGAATTATTTTTGTTTTTTGCAAACAATCCGTTTTCTATCAGCCCGCACAAAATGTGAATAATCAGGATATGACATTCCTGAATTCTTGGTGTATCGTCTGATGGAACTCTTATTGCAATATCGCATGAGTATTTGAGTTTACCGCCGGTTTCTCCGGTCAGACCTATTACAGTTATTTTTTTATTTCGTGCTTCGTCAGCTGCTTTCAGTATATTTGGTGAATTGCCGGATGTAGAAATAAGTATCAGTATATCACTTTCTTTTCCGAGTGCATTAACCTGTCGGGAAAATGAGACTTCAAAGCTGTAATCGTTTGAAACGGAAGTCAGAACCGAAGTGTCAGTGGTTAGTGCAATTGCTGGCAACGGAAGCCTGTCGAATCTGAACCTGCAAACAAGTTCACCTGCAAAGTGCTGAGCATCGGCAGCACTGCCTCCGTTCCCGGCAAGCATAATTTTATTTCCCCTCTTTATTGCTTTTATACATATTTCAGCTGCATCTTCAATGGCTTTAATAATTTCATCATTGCCCATCAGACTCTGCTTTATTCTGATAGATTCTTCTATCTGTTTCCTGATTTCATTCATGGTTTGTGGATTGTTAGGTTGTTATATTGTCATGTTGTTATTTCGCAAAGTCGCTTCCTTTTTCCATGTCCTATGCTCTATGCCCTTTGCCCTCCGCCTTCGCTGACGCTACGGCGGACGAAGTGTGCCCTGTGCCCTCAAGCCGGTTTATAGAGTCCTTCTTCCTTTGAACCCATCAGCCCTGATTTTAGAAGAGGTTCACTCACAGGATTAAGCCTTGCTATCATCTCCGGTGTTAAAACCTCAAAATGACGAAGACTCTCAATTTTATTACCGATAAATTCCAGATCCTCGTCAGTTGTTTCCCAGTGCCTTTTATCGAACATTGAAAGGTCGAGCGGCAGGGAGTAGGAGCGGAGAGTCTTTTCGCCTTTTACGTTATAAAAAAAATCAAAATAGGACATTATAAGTTCTCTTATTGAGCGGTAAACAGGTTCCCTGAACCTGAGCACGGTAAAATTTGATTTTGCTACAGCACCCCAGTGATTGTCAACTTTGAACACTGCAATAACATGGTCATCGTCGTTCCATGCTTTCATGTCAACCAGCAGGGGCCTGAAACCCAGAAACCTGAGAGATGCCGCCGCAAAAATTGCACCCTCAAAGCAATGTGCTTTCCTTCTTCTTATTACCCAGCGGGGCGACCTGCACTCATAATCCGGATTATAATCAAGGGTGTCGAGGAAATCCTGAATTTTCTCAGGCGAATCCAGTCCTCTGAATAACATCAACTCATCTCTCGTCCACTCCATTCTATGAATATTTTTGTTTTCTTCTTACTGCCTACTGCCTACTGCCTACTGCCTACTGCCTACTGCCTACCGCCTGCCGCCTACTGTCTGCAAAGTTCCCTTACAATTCTTCTCATCTTCTCATATTGACTCTCCATACTAAGTACCAGTTGAAACTGTGCTCTGGCCCTCTGGAGGTTATGGTGTGGGTGGTGAATTTTATAATATTTGTCACCATCGAGAAAATCAGTAAGAAATCTTACTGCCTGTTCGAAAGTTAACACCAGCGGGGCAAAAGCCAGATACTCTTTTTCAGTTTCATTGAGGACATGTATTATTTCCGACAGGTAACCTGCGGCATATCCTCTGAACAGGTTTATATCCATTTCAACTTTTGAAAGGTCTTTTTCATCTTCTGCCGCACTGTTTGCTGCAGTTCTTATTGCATCCCCGAAATCATAATGAACCAGTCCGGGCATAACAGTGTCAAGATCAATTATGCATAATGCCCTGTCAGTGTCTTCGTCAAACAATATATTATTAAATTTGGTATCGTTGTGAGTAATGCGGAACGGAATCAGCCCTTCACATCCTAATTTGTGGATAATTTTCATTTTCTCAGCTCTTTCATCAACAAATCTGCATTCCGGTTCTGCCAGTTTAGCTCTTTTGGCCGGATCTTCTTTAACTTTCATATAAAATGTTTCAATCCTTTTCTGAGTGTCATGGAAGAACGGAATTGTTTCATGCAGGGGAGGTCCGGTCATATCGGAAAGCATAGCCTGGAATCGTCCCGTCATTCTGCCGCCCTCATAGGCTTTTTCAGGAGAATCGACTATATCATACGATTTATGGCGTGGTATAAACAGAAACATTCTCCAGTATTTGCCTTCCGGATCAATAATCCATGTTTTTCCATCAAGGGCAGGGACAGGGGTTAGGGTTTCCCTTTTTATATCAGCGCCGGGAATTTTTTCAATTTTATTTCTTAGGTGATTGGTTACTCTTTCAATATTTTCCTGAACCTTTGGTATATCTCTGAAAATGTTGTTGTTAAGCCGTTGAAGAATATAATCATCCATATCAAGTTCGGCAGTTTTTACCAGAAATGTATCGTGGATATGGCCGTTTCCGAAAGGAATACCATTAAGATAAGTGCCTTTTGCCCGGAAACTTTTGAAAATATCCTTCAGGATATTATTACTTATTAAGTCCCGCTTTGTGTCCGATGAAAGCATAATAAACTATAACCAGATAAGAAGGAACACAAATCCAGTAAGCAGATTGAGTATTGAATGTAACAGCAAGTTTACCGTAAGCAAGTGGGATAAGTGCTCCACCAGCGATAGCCATAATCAGCATTGCTGATGCAAGTTTTGTATGTTTGCCGAGTCCGGCAAGAGCAAGTGGCCATACTGCCGGCCAAACAAGTGCATTGGCAAATCCAAGGAGGGCCACAAACAGCACCGTAACAGGCAATACTAAATGCAGAGGTTTAAATGTAACAAGATCAATAAACGGCAAAGTAAATGTGAGATTTGAGGGTGTAAGAATCGCTATAAGTGAAAAAATTACACCTAGCACTGTGCAAGTCCTTAAAGCATTAGCCTGTGATAAATATTTGGGAATAAATATTATCCCCATTGTATAACCCAGAATCATGCTTACCATTGTGAGAGATGTGTAATATTTTGCCGATTCCATTGATATTCCAAGTGACTGTCCGTAGCGTATAATAGTATCACCTGCAATAACCTCAACTCCTACGTAAAAGAAAAGGGCGACAACACCCAGAAGCAGGTGAGGGTATTCCCAGATGCTTGCTCTGACTCCTCCTTCTCCAACATGTTCATCTTCCGCTTCGGTGTCAACATCAGGAAGATTGATAAAATTAATAATAAGGCCAAGTATAGTAAGAATAATGGCCATAATAATATAAGGTACAATAACCCTGTGAGCCATTTCATTCAGAATAGAAGTTTTTGCAGCCTGATCAATTGCCATTTTGAGTCGCTGATCCAGTTCATCAGCGTCATGCAGAATAACACTTGCAAGAATTATCGGAGCAATAGCCCCGGCAAATTTATTTGCTATACCCATTATACTTATCCTTTTTGCGGCACTCTCTCTTGGCCCGATTATGGTTATATAGGGATTTGATGCAGTCTGCAAAAGTGTAAGACCGGTACCCATAACAAATAAGCCTGTAAGAAAAAGTCCGAATGTTCTTGTTAGAGCTGCAGGAATAAATACCAGACACCCCGCTGCCATTATCCACAGCCCAACCGACATACCATTCTTAAAACCTGTTTTCTTAAGAATTGGAGTCATTGGAAGGGCCATAACGAAATAAGAAATATAGAAAGCAGTTGCTACAAAGTAAGCCTGAAAATCATTCAGTTCACAGGCTGTGCGGAGAAAAGGTATTAGTATCCCGTTCAGCCATGTCACAAATCCGAATATAAAGAAAAACAACCCGATAACTGTAATCGAAAAGATATAATCTTTACGGCTTATCGTTGCGGAAGTGGAATTGTTTGCCATGTTTCTTAAATTTTTGTGAGTGTCAAAACTAATCTTTTTTCTTATTTGTGCAAACATAAGTTTTAACAAGGTTATATTTTTGTTACAAAAATTATCATGCCAAATAATCTGATTATCTTTGCCGGCGGGAAAACTATATTGATAACAAGGATATTATGAGAGATAAACAATTGATGATAGAAAAGATTAAATCAAAAAAAGCTTTTATTTCCGATATGGACGGAGTGCTGTATCATGGTAACTTATTATTGCCCGGAGTTCGTGAATTTGTTGACTGGCTTAAACGGGAAGGGAAAAAATTTCTATTTCTCACTAATTCGAGTGAAAGAACCCCCAAAGAACTTAAGGCAAAAATGCACCGTCTTGGTATAGATGTTGATGAAGAGGTTTTTTATACAAGCGCACTTGCAACTGCCAATTTTCTCTCAAGTCAGAAACCCAACGGTTCAGCTTTTATTATAGGTGAAGCCGGACTTATTCATGCAATGTACAGCGTTGGTTATTCAATGAACAATGTAAATCCTGATTATGTAGTGGTGGGAGAGACCCGCAGCTATAATTACGAAAAAATTGAACAGGCAGTAAATCTTGTCCTTAAAGGGGCAAGGCTGATAGGCACAAATCCGGATGTTACAGGTCCTGCAGAGGGAGGTATCGTGCCTGCAACTAGAGCACTTATAGCTCCGATCGAACTGGCAACAGGCCATACAGCTTATTATGTTGGTAAACCAAATCCCCTTATGATGCGCATTGCTTTGAAAAGATTGGGCTGCAGCAGGGAGGAAACAATTATTATCGGTGACAGGATGGATACAGATATAATTTCAGGCATTGAATCGGAAATAGATACCTTACTTGTACTTTCAGGAATAACTACCAGTGAAACAGCTGAAAGCTTTCCTTACCGTCCGAAATTTATCCTTGATGGTATATCTGAACTGGTAGATAACAGTTAAATTCCCCTGTATATTTGAAGTTTTTTAATATCTATTTATTATTTCCTGAACGGGCACGTGATATTGCACCAAGATAACCACCATGATGCCGCTTCGCATATTCCTCAACGGTAAAACCAATCTTTTTCATCATTGATACTACAAGCGCATCACCTATAACTGTCATAACAGTTGTTGAAGTGGTTGGTGTAAGACCCAGTATGCAAACCTCCTTAGGACTTCCTGTATAAATCACACAATCAGCCCTTTTTGCAAGTGGACTCTCAGGATTACCCGTAATAACCACCAGCGGAATTCCGGAATACAATTTGTCTTTCAGGTCAACAAGTTCAATAATTTCCCTCGTTTTCCCTGAATTTGAAATTGCAAGTAAAATATCATTCTCCTGGAGCACACCAAGGTCTCCATGTTGTGCTTCGCTCGGGTGCAGAAATACCGCAGGCGTTCCTGTTGAACTGAATGTGGTTGCTACATCATGCGCAATCTGACCGGCTTTACCCATACCGCTGGTTACTAGTTTGCCTTTTCTTTTATGCACATGAAGATATATCAGATCAATGGCCTTTTCATATGACTTATTCACCGGTATATTTAGAATTGCCGATGCTTCAGATTTAAAAATCTTTTTAATCTCTTCTTCCATAATTAAGTTATTAACTTGCCAAAGTTATCAAAAACAAAATACAGATAAACCCGGAGTTTTTTTGAAAACAGAATTTTGTTTGTCAGGATTTTTATTTTTGTAAATAAAATTTCAATACCGTAACCCAAAACCGGTTATTATGATCAAATTCAGAGAATCTTCAGGGATAAGTTCACAGCCTTACATTGTTGCCACTGCATTTCTTGCTATGATGTCAATTGTGGGTTTTGCCCTTTACGGATTACCTTTTTTCTATGATCAGTGGATTGATGAATTTGGATGGTCAAGAGTTACGGTTACATCCGGTAATGCATTCAGCAAACTTCTGGTTGCCCCGCTATTCGGGTTTATTACCGGATGGGTAATTGACAGATACGGTCCGAGAAGGGTTATGATTGCAGGCATACTGATGGCAGGTGGGGCACTAATTGGCCTCGGCCTGATGAATGCCCTCTGGATGTTTTATTTCTTTTATTTCTTTAATGCACTTGGTTATCTTCTGGGCGGACCACTTCCCTGCCAGGTACTTATCTCAAGATGGTTCGGTAAAAACAGGGGAAAAGCAATGGGAATTGCTTATATCGGGATTGGTACCGGAGGATTCATCGTTTTTCAGCTGGCTGCTTATCTTATAAATAACCTTGGCTGGAGAATGGCTGTTTCATTTATTGGCATGGCAATGATACTTATTGCATTACCTTTTGTATTTTTTATTAAAGAACCTGTTAACAAACCTGATGATAAAGAAAAGGTAAAGACAGTAATACCGGTAAGCCAGATACTGAGAAACCCCCATTTTTATCTCCTGGCTCTGGGCAGCATGTGTTCCATTGCCGCTGTTGGTGGCACAAACCAGCACCTTAAACTTTATCTCCGTGATATGGAATTCAGCCAGATTCAGGCAGCTAATGTGGCTTCACTGGTGCTATTTTCAAGTATTGCCGGACGATTATTTGTAGGCTGGCTGGCCGACTTACTACCAAGAAAATATGTAATGATTATTGTTTACATGATCGTCGCTGCTGCAATACCTTTATTATTATTGCCCGATTTCCCGGGAAGAATTTATCTGTTCGCGGTAATTTTCGGTATTGGACTGGGTGGCGACTATATGATTATACCCTTGCTGGCCGGCGATCTGTTTGGAGTCAAAGTGCTCGGCCGGGTAATGGGTATAGTTCTTGTGGCCGACGGTATTGCTGAATCACTTTCACCAATGATGGTAGGAGCTCTTTACAATCAGGTTTCAAAAAGCTACACACTGGGATTTTCTGTTCTTATAGCCATTGCATTGGCAGGAGCAATTTTCATATCGTTTTTGCCCAAGAATAAGATAGAATATTCAACCGAATAAAAAGAAAACTTGCTTACGTGGGCTGGTATAAACAAAGGGATTACTCGCTACGCTCGTGATCTCCGTTTTTGTGATCCCGGAGGGATTCAAACCCCCAACCTTCTGATCCGTAGTCAGATGCTCTATTCAGTTAAGCTACGGGACCTGCTTGAATTTGCGGCAGTAAATATAGTAAAATTTTTCTTTTCACTAATATTGACTATTTTTAACTCAGAAAAAGTCAGTTTACAGCTTTACTTATCATTCTGATTATTAATTATTAAGTAAAAGATATGAAAAAGATTGTGAAAATTCTGGTTAAAACAATAGCAGGCCTTATACTGCTGGTTCTCCTGCTTCTGGTTACTGTTCCTGTGCTTTTTAAGGAAAAAATCAGGACAAAGGTTGAATCGGTTATTAACGAATCAGTTAATGCAAAAGTTGTTTTTGCTAACTACAACCTTGGTTTCTTTAAAAATTTTCCTAATCTTTCATTCTCTCTAAAAGATGTATATGTCACAGGTATTGATAAATTTGAAGGCGATACTCTCGCCGGCTTCAGGTCATTCAGCCTTGTCTTTAACCTCGGCAGCCTTCTCGGAAAATCAGGCTACGAGATAAAATCAATAATACTCGACAGGGCAGTGGTTAATGCACTGGTACTGAAAGACGGGAGCGCAAACTGGGACATTGCGAAACCTTCAGCCGATACTCTTGTCTCTAAAACACAAACCGAACCTGTAAAAGAAACCAAGGCAGAAGCAAAAACCGGAGAAAGTGCTATGAAAATCCTGCTACGGAAATTCGAAATCAGGAGCAGCACTATAAGATACACCGACAAAAGCTCAAAAATGTCGGCAATTCTTAAAGACCTTAATTATACGCTCACGGGTAATATGTCGCTTAAAACGACAAATCTGAAAATGGCACTTAATATCGGTGAGACAACATTCGAAATGGACGGAATAAAATACCTTAACAGGGCTGCAATTGATTCACGTATTAATCTTCAGGCAAATCTCGACAGCATGAAATTTACATTTGCCGATAACTTTTTTGCAATAAATGACCTGCAGCTCAAATTTGCAGGCTCTGTTTCAATGCAGGGTGACAATATTGCAACCGATTTAACATTTGGCACCAACCAGACTTCTTTCAAGACCCTTCTTTCACTCGTGCCTGCTGTATATATGAAAGGTTATGAAGATTTGAAGGCTTCTGGTACTTTTGCACTTTCAGGTGCTGCAAAAGGCCTCTATTCAGAAGCCGACAGCACTCTTCCGGATATATCACTGAACCTGTTAGTAAAAGATGGATTGATAAGCTATCCGTCACTGCCGGAAAAAATAAGCGCAATAAACATCAATACAAATGTATATGTCAATGGCAAAAACCTCGACCTCACAACAGTTAGCCTCGACAGATTCCATTTTGAACTGGCGGGAAACCCGTTCGACATGACATTTTTCCTTAAAACACCCATAAGCGACCCAGATTTTAAAGGCTCGTTCAACGGCAGAATTGAACTCGATAAACTTTCAAAAGCAATTCCCCTTGAAAACCTGAAACTATCGGGAATAATAGAAATGGCTACTGAAATGGCAGGCAGGCTCTCAATGATTGAAAAGCAGCAGTATGAAAGCTTTAAGGCAAAAGGAACCCTCAGTTTTAAAAATATGCTTGCCGATATGCCGGGTTATCCGGATGTCAATTTAAAAGAAGCCACCTTCACATTTACTCCCGGATATACCAGAATGGATAAAGCCGACCTGATAATTGCAGGCACAAGCGATATTTTACTTTCAGGAAACCTCGAAAATTATATTCCTTATGTGTTCCGTAATGAAACAATAAAAGGAAACCTGTCATGGAATTCAAACAAAATTGATGTCACCTCAATACTCAACAAAATGACAGAAGATACCACTGCTGTGGAAACTGAAGATACAACATCACTGGCAGTAATCCCCATTCCAAAAAATATTGATTTTGACTTTAATGCTTCAATAGGCAACGTTATTTATGACAATATAAAAATCCAGGACTTCAGGGGACATATTTTTGTGCGGAATGGCATCCTTTCGATGCGGGAAACCGGTATGTCAATTCTGGGTGGAACTGTTAAAATGAATGCCGATTATGATACCCGCGATACTCTGAAACCAACAGTCAAAGCCGACTTTGAAATGAAAAATATCGGTATTAAAGATGCCTTTAATACTTTTGTTACTGTCCGGAAATTTGCTCCTGCCGCTAAAGGCCTTGATGGGAGAGTGAGCCTCCAGATGAAGTATGAAAGCCTTCTCGGGAAAGATATGATGCCGGCGATCAGCACAATAAACGGCTACGGCAAACTTAAGTCGGAACAGGTTCAGGTGATAGAGCTGGCTGCATTCGATAAAATGAAAGAGATCCTCAAATTAGGTGATAAATATACCAACACATTTAAGGATATAAATGTGAGTTTTAAAATAAAAGACGGCAGAGTGTATGTTGATCCTTTCGATGTAAAGATGGGTAATATAAAGATGAACATTTCAGGAGATCAGGGTCTTGACCAGACTCTCAATTACCTTGTCAAAACTGAAATTCCGCGTGCAAGTCTTGGCTCTTCAGTAAATGCGCTTATTGATAACCTCTCGGCACAGGCAGCTGCCCTCGGCGTGGCATATAAACCTGCTGACATAATTAGGGTCAATGTCAAAGTAAAAGGTGTGGTTGGAAAGCCGGTTCTGACACCCGATTTTGGGTCAGGCGGAGGAGAAAGTTCCGGTACTTTGAAAGAAACTGTTAAAGAAACTGTTAAACAGACTGTAGATAAAACAATTGATCAGACCAAGGATAAACTAAGGCAGGAAGCTGAGCAGCAGGGCGACAAACTTATCAGGGAAGCAGAAATGAGGGGAGAACAGTTGAGAGCTGAAGCTGATAAGGCAGCAGTTAAACTCAAAGAAGAAGCTGAAACCCAGGCTGCAAAAATTCTGAAAGCAGCTGAATCGAAAGGAGTTATAGCAAGAGCCGCTGCACAAAAATCTGCTGATGCACTGGTACGTGAAGCTGAGAAGAAAGGCGAACAGCTGCGGCAGGAAGCAGATAAGCAGGCAATTAAACTTGTTGAGGAAGCTAAAACAAAAAAAGAGGAAATGGTTGGTAAAATTCAGTAAAACATTGATTTGCCCGAAATAAAAAAGACTGCCACTTTGAGGCAGTCTTTTTTATTGTCTGAAAAATTAAAATCTCTTTTCCTTTATGCGAGCTTTCTTGCCAGTCAGTTTACGCAGATAAAAAATTCTTGCCCTTCTGACCTTTCCTTTTTTGTTGACTTCAATTTTCTCTATGAAAGGCGAGGCAATGGGAAATATCCTTTCAACACCAACATTTCCCGACATTTTTCTTACAGTAAAAGTTTCGGTATGCTTGCTGCCTTTTCTTTGAATAACTATACCGCGGAACTGCTGGATTCTTTCCTTGTTTCCCTCTATAATTTTGTAATGAACCGTTATAGTGTCGCCAGCGGCAAAATCAGGATACTTGTTTTCAACAGCAAATTCTTTCTCAACAACTTTCATTAAATCCATTTCTCAAAAATATTTGGTTTACTGACGTAAGAGTTTTATTAAAACAGGCTGCAAATTTATCAATAAAAATCAAATTTCATTGCAAGATGTAAAAAATATTTGTAGTAAAATACCTATATGCTTACTGGTGGGACGTACAGGATTCGAACCAGTGACCTCTTGCGTGTGAAGCAAGCGCTCTGAACCATCTGAGCTAACGTCCCTCAGACAGCAAAAATAATAGTTTATTTTAATACCATCAAGCAATCTTAATTCCAAAAAACTTTATTCTTCTTACTCATCTCCCGCCACTCACCACTCACTTCTCACTTACTGCCTCATGCATGCTGCCCGGCAAATGAGACATATAATTCAATTGTTATTGTTAATTCAATCTGGTGGTTACATATCATTCAGGCATTGACTAACGATCAGAGGTCAGGATATATTTTGTTCCAGGGTAAACCGCTGTAAATATAGAGCAAGCCGAAAAACTGTGAAAGTGGCTACAGAGAGGTCGCCGCTACGCGGCTGAAATATGATGTTCAAGGTTTGAAGGTTCAAGGTTCAAGGTGTTTCGCGTTACAAGTTTTGTGTGGAATCTGTTTTTTATATAACCCTGAATCTCCATTGAGGTAACCAGGTAACATACAACAGCCTGCTTCTTACTTCTTACTTCTTACTTCTTACTACCTACGGCCCACTGCCTACTGCCTACTGCCTACTGCCCACTGCCTACTGCCTACTGCCCACTGCCTACTGCCCACTGCCTACTGCCAAATAACCCCCGACCCGATAACCTCATCCCCGTCATACCACGCTGCAAACTGCCCGGGAGTGATGCCTCGCTGTAACTTATTAAAAATTAAATATATACCTTCTTTTCTTGTAAACAGCTTTGCCTTCTGCAAAGGCTGACGGTACCTTATCCGCACCAGATATTCCCTGCATTCACCTTCTTCCATCTCAAGATCAGGCCTTACCCAGTGAACTTCATCACGTCTCACAAACAAACCTTTTCTGTAAAGCCCGGGATGTGACTGACCTTCACCTACATATAATATGTTCTGCTCTGCATCAATTCCAATAACAAAAAGCGGTTCACGGTACCCTCCTATATTTATTCCTTTTCGCTGACCTATAGTAAAATAATGTGCCCCGTTATGCGTTCCTGCTCTTTTCCCCATCGAGGGATCAAAAAAATGCGGAGAGACAAGATATTTAAGTTCTTCACCGGTTAAATCATCAACCGGTAAACCTGCATGCCGGTTCTCTGATAATGCATCAGCAGGTATTTCAATTATATCTCCCTTTTTTGGCTCAAGCTTTTGCCGGAGAAAGGTCGGAAGATGCACCTTCCCGACAAAACAAATACCCTGAGAATCTTTTCTGTGGGCTGTCGGAAGCTTCAGCCTTGCTGCTGTTGCACGCACTTCGGATTTAGTCATGCCGCCTACCGGAAAGAGCGCCCGGGCAAGCTGAGCCTGACTTAACTGGCAGAGGAAATAACTCTGATCCTTGTTCTCATCCCTCCCTGCCAGAAGCCTGTAAATGGTCTTTCCGCCTGCTGTTATCTCTTCTTTCCTGCAATAATGCCCGGTTGCAATATATTCTCCGCCCAGTTTAACTGCTTCCTGAACAAATGAATCAAACTTTATCTCCCTGTTGCATAGTATGTCGGGATTGGGCGTTCTCCCTTTCCCGTATTCCTCAAACATGTAATCAACAACCCGCTTTCTGTACTCCTTGCTCAGATCAACAAAATGAAACGGAATGCCAAGTTTTTTTGCCACCATCTCTGCAAACATCACATCATCTTCCCAGTGGCAGTTGCTCTGAAGAAGTCCTGTAGTATCGTGCCAGTTTCTCATAAAAAGCCCTTCCACGTCATAACCCTGTTCCTTCAGAATCCATGCCGCAACACTCGAATCAACGCCGCCCGATAAGCCAATTATTACCTTCTTTTTCATCACGGCAAAGATAGGGAATTTGCAAAATCAATATCTTTACATTCCTATGGGAACAGGTAAACTGATAAAATATATCGCTTCTGCCGGCTCAGGAAAAACATTTGAACTTACCGCCAGTTACCTTATAAAACTTTTTACTTCCGGCAAGGCCTACAGAAAAATTCTTGCAGTAACCTTCACCAATAAGGCTGCTGCAGAAATGAAATACAAAATTCTCAGCCAACTGTACCGCCTGTCAAACGGACAGAAAACAGATATGGCCGAAAAACTTCAAAAGGAGACAGGTCTGACATTTGAAGAACTGCAAACAGAATCAAAAGAGATTCTTCATACAATTCTTCACGATTATTCATCCTTCCATGTTGGTACCATCGACAGTTTCTTTCAGAAAGTTCTGAGGGTCTTTACAAGGGAGATAGGAATTCAATATGGTTATCTTATTGAAATTGAACACAAACAGATTTTAAAACAGGCAGTTGAGGAAACTATTGAAAATTCTGCTGATGATAAATTACTGCTCAACTGGCTGACAGAATATGTGCAGAAAAGAATTGATGAAGAAAAAAGCTGGAATGTAAGAAATGATGTCATTAAACTGGCTGAAGAAATTTTTAAGGAAAAATTCAGGATGATGCCTGAAGAGGAAAAGAAAAAACTTGCTGACCGTAACTTGCTCAATGAATATGTTTCAGAACTTAAAACCATCAGGGATAATTTTGCTTCCGGTCTGACTGAACGCATTCAAATATGCCGTGAAATTCTCGACAGACATAACGTAAGCGATAATATGTTTTTCGGAGGTTCACGCGGAAGTATTGGTGTCTTTCTGAAGAAAATTGAGAGTAACAGCAGAGGCATCTGGGATAAGCCAAACGATACAGTTCTGAAGGTGCTTGAAAATCCTCCTGTATGGACCTCCAGAACAGGTCCTTCGCCTGAACTCACAGCTGCATTCAATGATGGTTTTCAGGAACTCTTCCTTGAAACACTTCAATATTATAACAGCAACTTTCCCATAGCCAATACGGCTATACTGATACTTGAAAATATATACATTCTGGGTATCCTCTCCGATATTTTTAAAAATGTACATAATATTACTACTTCAGAAAACCGGTTTATTCTGTCCGACACCGGAGAACTGCTTTACCGGATGATACGTAACGACCAGACTCCTTTTATATATGAAAAAGCAGGAAATACATTTGAAAATTTCATGATTGATGAATTTCAGGATACATCGGTTATTCAGTGGAATAATTTCCTGCCGCTCATTGAAAACAGTATGGCATCGGGGCATGAAAACCTTGTGGTGGGAGATGTTAAACAATCAATCTACAGATGGCGAAACAGTGACTGGACAATATTTGGTAAACAGCTTGATAAACAGTTTGATAAAAGCAGACTTGAAACTAAGAAACTTGACATCAACTACCGTAGTTGCAGAAATATTGTTGCATTTAACAACGCCCTGTTTTCTGTTATTCCCAAACTGATTGATGCCGAAGAAAGCAATACAGGAAGTGATACAAATCTCAGCTCACTTTATGAAGATGTTTTGCAATCCTGTAAGGCCGGCAGTGAGGGAGGATTTGTGCGGATTGAATTTATCCAGGATGAAGAAACTCCCTTTAAAGATTCTGTTCTGGAAAGATTGCCCGGTTTGATTGAAAACTTACAGGACTATGGTTACAGGGCATCAGATATCGGAATATTGGTCAGAACAAACAGGGAAGGCGCCGATATAATAAATTCTGTAATCAGATACCGGGCATCAGCCGGTAATGAAAAGACAAGCCGCTATAACTACAGCATTATATCAGGTGAGTCACTCTTCCTGATTTCTTCATCAGCAGTAATGTTTATCATTGCCCTCTTCCGCTATCTGCTTAACCCTGATGATAAAATCAGTTTTGCCCTGATGATTAGAAACTGGCTTTTAGCAACTGGCAGAAAATCTGATGAATACGACCTAACTGATTTAAACAATGCCGCCGGCAGATTATGGCCCGAAGGGTGGAAGAAATTTATTAACAGCATTATACAATCTCCGGTACTGGAAGCAGTTGAAAACATAATCAGGTTCTTCAGTCTCGGACTGAATGATGAAAATACAGCATTTCTCAATGCTTTACAGGATTGTATCCTTGAATTCTCAGTTAACAACTCTTCCGACATCCCATCTTTTCTTGAATGGTGGGACGTTTACGGAACGGGAAAATCACTGGCTATGTCTGACCAGCAGGATTCAATAAGGGTAATGACTATACATAAGGCAAAGGGGCTGGAATTCAGAATTGTAATAGTTCCCTTTCTGAACTGGCCCATGATACATGGGATTGACCCTCCTGTAATTTGGGTCACTCCACCAGAAGAACCTTTCAGTAAACTTGGATTGATTCCGCTTAAATTCAGACAGCAACTTGAACTTTCTCTTTTTGAAAGTGACTACCATCATGAAAAATATCTGGCAAAAACAGATAACCTCAATCTTCTGTATGTCGCATTTACACGTGCCAGAGAAATTCTGATCGGATTTTGTCCTGCCAGATCTAAAAAAAACATGATCACAGAATACCTGAAAACAGCACTTAAAACAACTCCGGCACCAGATAATCAGAAACCTTTGATTAACCTTCCTGATTATTTCGATGTGCAGAATGGAATTTTCAGGACAGGAGAAATCAGACAGAAACCATCAGATGAAGGTGTAACTGAAACATGCTTAAAAAGTTCAGGCTATTATGTCAATAATGGAATCAAACGCCTGCGTCTTAAATTTCATGGCGAAAAATGGATTACCAGACAGAATGAAGAACAACAGGCTAAAATAAATTATGGCAAATTGATGCACGAAATATTCTCATCTGTTCACACTATTGATGATATTCCGGTTGCTCTTAACAGAATGGTTCTGGACGGAAGAATAAGTGAAAATGAAAAAAATGAATTTCAGAAAAAAATCTCAGATGCTGTTTCGAGGCAGGAAATTAAAGACTGGTTCAGTCCCGGGCTGAAAGTTGTGACGGAGGGAGATATTTTAACAAAAGAAGGAACCCTTCGCAGACCTGACAGAGTCATAATTTCGGGAGATAAAGCAACAGTTATTGACTTTAAATTCGGTGGGGCAAGAACTGATTATCATAAACAATTGAACTTTTACCGGCAACTCCTTACTGACATGGGGTACAGAATAGTTGATGCTTATATATGGTATGTTGATGATAACAAAATTGTGAAGGTGGAATGAGTTTTTCAACCAACAAAAATGAAATCTTTCCATGGGTTACTCCCCGGAGGTTTAATGCATTTCCCGTTTATCTCACCAGAGTGTTTGGAAGGAAAATTATGAATATGTTGAATTCTTTATTGAATTACTTGATAGATTTAATCCGCAGATTATGGTCGAACGTTTTACCGGAGAAACTCCTCCGCGGTTTCTTGCAGTAAAAAACTGGGATAACAGACGCTCTGCGCAAATATCAAAAATTATCGAAAACAGAATGGAAGAAATTAATACATGGCAGAGAAGATTGTTAAGATTGAACAGTAACTTTTAATAAAAACACCATGGCATATTTTCTGGAACATATTGCAGCACATATTAACCAACAATATGGAGAGAAGCTCGAAAAACAATGCATGGTCTTTCCCAACCGTCGCGCAGGCCTCTATTTTCTTAAATATCTTTCCTCGGAAATAAAACATCCCGTATGGTCACCGGCCGTAAAAACCATAAACGAATTGTTTGGTTATTTTTCAACATTACAAATTGCAGAAAATGAAACACTTATATTTGAACTTTACAGAACCTATAACCAGATAGTAAGGGAACATAATAAAAAGCCGGAATCATTTGATGATTTCTTTTTTTGGGGTGAAATTATTCTGAACGACTTTGATGATGTTGACAAATATCTTGTGGATGCAGAAAAACTCTATACTAATCTATCAGACCTGAAAAAGATTGACGAAAAGTTCGGAGGACTTGAAAAGGAACAGATTGAGACAATAAGAGAGTTCTGGGTAAATTTCAGTTCAGGGAAAGAAACAGATGAGAAAAAGGCTTTTATTGAAGTGTGGTCAGTTCTGCCGGTGCTTTATGCGAACTTCAGGAAAAACCTGTATGAGAAGGGTATAGCTTATGAAGGAATGATTTTCAGGGAGGTTGCCGAAAAATGTATTTCAGGCCGGCTTGATGAAACCCCATGGGAGTCTTTTCACTTCACGGGTTTTAATGCACTGAACAAATGCGAAAGGGTGTTTATGAATCATTTGCGCCGGATAGACAAAGCCATGTTCTACTGGGATTATGACATTTCTTATGCGGGAGACGGGGAGAACCATTCAGCCGGCTATTTCATCCGTGACAACATCAGGGAATTCGGAAACGATATGCCCCGTAACTGGAATTACAAGACATACCTTTCATCACCTCCTGAAACTGTATCCAGAAAAATTATCAGGACAGCCTCTGATATCTCACAGGTCAAGCTTGTACCCCACATTCTGCAGGAATTTGGCAAAATAAATGCCGGTGATGCACACCATACGGCAATTGTGCTTGCAGACGAAAACCTCCTAATCCCGTTGATTTCATCAATACCGGAATCTATTGAAGATGTCAATATCACAATGGGATACCCTTTGAGGTTCAGCTCTCTGTACAGTTTTCTCAGAATGTTGCTTGCACTTCAGAAAAACAGCCGGACTGAAAATAATGAAATATTGTTTGATTATTCAGATGTTGCCTCTCTGTTACAGCACAGCTTCCTGTCGGATGAAGAAAAATTTCACAGTAACGAAATCCTTGAAAATCTTCGTAAAGAGAGAAAAAAATGGGTTCCGTCTTCAAAATTATGCCTTAATGCTGATCTTGAAAAAATATTCAATAAGCCTGAATCCCCCGGAGACCTTCCTGCCTGGCTGAAAAATATACTCGAAAACCTTTTCATTACAAACAGCGGTGAAGAAGAGCCTGCTCACGAAATCAGTCTGCATAATGAATTTATTTTCAGAACACTTCAGGTAATAAACCGGCTTGAAAATATTGTATCCTCTGCTGAAATTTCTGTTTCTCCCACAACCATGGCAAAACTGTTCGACAAAATTCTGCGGAAAGTTTCAGTGCCTTTTGAAGGAGAACCTCTTGCCGGAATTCAGATAATGGGACTGCTTGAAACAAGAGCACTCGATTTCAGAAACCTTATTATACTGTCAGTAAATGAAGGCACTTTACCGCGCAGCTCAGCCGGATCGTCGTATATACCTTATAATCTTCGTGAAGCATTTGGCCTTCCGGTAATCCGGCACCAGGATTCCATTTATTCTTATTATTTCTACAGATTGCTGCACAGGGCGGAAAATGTGGTTTTCTTATATAACTCCAGCGCTGACGGGCTGAAAACAGGTGAAATGAGCCGCTTGCTGTCACAAATGAACTATCTCTCGCAAACACCACCGGCATTAATTAATTCAATTTATGAAATTGCCGTTAAACATCCTCTTGAACAGGAAATCCCAAGAACTGACAACCACCAGAAAATTCTTGAAAACAATTATTTCGGAAATTCTCCCGGATATCTGTCTCCGGTGGCACTAAACACGTGGTTATCGTGCAGAATGAAATTTTATTACAGATATGTATGCGGAATAGATGAGCCTGAAAAAATTATCACAACTATTGATTCTGCCGTCCTGGGAACTCTGCTTCACGAGACAATGCAGAAAATATATCTGCCATATAAAAATCAGCAGCTGACAGCATCCGATATCACCCGGCTATTAAAAGAAAGCGGTAAAACCGAAAAACTTGTCAGGGATACAGTATCTGATAAACTGCATCCTGTTGCCGGTTTAAACCTTTCGGGTAGTGAACAGATAGCTGTTAAAGTTCTGACTGAATTCGCAGAAAGGATTATCAGAATGGATGCACAATTAGCACCGTTTGAAATAACCGGACTGGAGGAAGAGGTATATTCAGAAATGAAGGTTCAGATTAACGGGGAGAAGCAGGTAATAAGGTTAGGCGGTAAAATTGACAGGATCGACAGAATATCAGATAAATTCAGGATTATGGATTATAAAACAGGAAAAATATCAATGGAAATTAATTCACTTGAATCTTTGTTTGACGAAACCTGCAAAGAAAGGGGAGAGGAATGGCTTCAGGTTTTAATGTACTGCGAGATATTTATAACAAGGAAGGGTAATGATGTCTTTCCTGCTATATATTCACTGCGGCGGTTTTCGGGCAGTGATATTCCTGAATATCTTTTAATTAAAACGGACAGCAAATCTGAAGTTCGTAAAATTGACAGTTATTCTGAAATAAGGGAATATTTTTCCTCATTGCTGCGTTATACTGTCGAAAGAATTTTCAGCAGAAATGAAAATTTCATAATGACAGTTGATAACAGAAAATGTTCTTACTGTCAGTATAGAGAACTTTGTAAACGGTAAACTGAATTGGCATATTTCTTTTTTTTAATTTTGATTAAACTTTAAATTTTTATTTATGACAATGGATTATTCCAGTTACAGGGTCGAAGTAAAAAATGTGAAATATATCGCTGATGATGGAAGAGTGTGCACTAAGACTGCAATAATCACATTCTTCGATGCTGATGGAGAGGAGAAGGAAAGTGAATTATTCGGAGCAATTGATACTTTAGAAATTTACCGGATGATTGAAGCAGGAAATGACCTGATTCTTGATAATTATTATATTAATGAATTTTCTCTTGCTACCTACAGAAGGAGGCATAACATGGAGAAAAAAACACCTGTTCTCCTCAAAAACCTCTCTGCCAGAAACGCATTCTTTGAATCAAAAACCTCTGTTGATTTCAGTTATTCGTTATTCACTGACGGTGATATCAGTTTTGAAGGTGCTCATTTTGCAAAAGGAAAAGTGCTTTTTACCGGATGTAATTTTGGTAAAGGAAATGTAAATTTCTCAAACACTCTTTTCCGGAATGGTAATATCGATTTTTCCGGTTCCCTTTTTGGTGATGGCGATTTTCTCTTTAAGAATGCTGTAATCAAGGACGGAGTTAAAGATTTTCAGGATATTAAATTCGGAAATGGCGAAATAAATTTCTCCAATACGGAGTTTAACACCGGCGAACTGCTTTTTATCAATACCCATTTCGGGAACGGTCATTTCAGTTTTAAAATCGCCAGAATTCTTGGAGGTAAAGTTGACTTTCATTATGCTTCTTTTGGCGACTGTGACGTCTCATTTGAAAGAACAGAGTTTGGTAACAGCAGAGTTGATTTCCGTACCGTAGACCTTGGCTCAGGTAAAATTAATTTTAACCGCTCTGTGTTCGGTAACGGAGAAGTAAGTTTTGAGGGAGCCTCATGCCGTTCCGGAAAAATACAGTTTAAACGCGTTGAAATGGGAGTGGGAAATAAAAACTTCAGCCTGATGGAAATGGAAAATGCTGAAATAAATTTTGAAAAAACTGATTTTGGTGACGGAATGCTTACTTTTAATAAGTCACAGTTCAAAGTGTTATCTCTCACATCTTGCACTTTCGATCATTATGTTGATTTACGGCTGTCACGGGCCGAATTACTTGATATCTCTGATACAATTGTGAGAGATATTATTGATATCGAACCGTATGATTTTGATATAAAAATAGATACAATAAATATGTCAGGCATGCGACTGGTTGGCAAAATGTATATCGACTGGAACAAAAACAATTGTTATGAGAAGATTATTAATCAGACGGATACATCAGCCAGGCAGAAAGCTGAACAATTCAGAATACTTAAGGAAAATTTCAGTAGTACGGGCAAATATTCGGATGAAGATCATGCCTACGTCAGCTTCCGGCGGCTTGAATCAATAGCAATCCTCAAGGAATCGCTTAATAAAAACAAATGGTCAGCTTTATGGGAATATCCTGCATATGCCTTTAAATGGCTTGTATTCGATAAGATAGGCCTTTATGCTACCTCACCGGGAAGAGTACTGCTGAGCGTAATTATTATGTGGTTTTTTTTCGGAACCCTATTTTATATTGATGAAGTTCTTGGAGTAGGACATACAATGTCATCAGTGGGAAACCCAGATCATCTTTCAATACTGTCACAATCATATTATCATTCGGTAATCACCTTCTTTACAATAGGCTATGGTGATGTCTACCCGCAAGGTCTGAGTCGTATTATTTCAGGAATTGAAGGATTTACAGGTGTCTTTATGATGTCATATTTTACGGTAGCCTTTGTAAGAAAAGTTCTCAGATGATTATTTCCCGGTTATATCGTTCATTAGAGCAGCCATCTTGATCGCCGCCACCGCAGCTTCATCACCTTTGTTTCCATGTTTTCCGCCCGAACGCTCCCTCGCCTGCTCAATGTTGTCTGTGGTGAGAACCCCAAATATAACCGGTATATTATAATCAATATTCAACTGTGTAATACCCATGCTTACACTCTGGCATATGTATGTGAAATGGGGAGTCTCACCCTGGATAACACAACCCAGACAAATTATTGCATCAACATCTTCATTTTCTGCCATTAGTTGTGCGCCAAGGGTAAGTTCAAAACTGCCGGGTACATGTCTGACGATTATGTTTTCATCAGCAGCCCCGTGCCTGACAAGAGTTTTTACACATCCTTCAAGGAGGGCGAATGTTATTTCACTGTTCCATTCCGAAACAACTATGCCAAACCTCATTCCGGTAGCATCAGGCACACTTTCAGGATTATATTCCGAGAGGTTTCTTGTGGACATTTCTGCCGCATTTTTTTAGTCCTGTACGACAAAAGCCCGGGCTTAAATTTGCAGGCTTACATAAAAGTTCCGGCAGGCTCCGGGTTAATTCATCAGAAGCCTGACCCTGGCAATATTTTTCTCTATACTGCTGCCTTCAGTGCTTTCAGGATATTCGTCCTTTATCCTTTCATATAACTTAAGTGCATCGGCATATTTCTGCTGAAGCTCATAAATCTGTCCTGCCTTCATCAGAAATAATGGCGTATTGAATGAGTTATCACCCAATTCTGCTGCTTCAAGATATTTCGATACCCCTTCATCAAGCCTGCCTAACTCTACAAATGCATCTCCTATTGCTCCAATTGCCAGTGAACCAATTACTTTATCTTTTGGTGAATATTTATTCAGATAATCTATGGCTTCCTCAAACTGACCAAGGCGAAGATAACATATTCCCGCACAATATCTTGCAAGATTACCGGCCTTTGTAAACCTGTAACTTTTTGCAATGTCTATAAAACCCAGATAATTTCCATCTCCATTCAAAGCCAGTTTTAGCGAGTCAATCTCAAGCCACCTTTCAGCCTGATACATCTGCGATTGCGCTTCCTCATTCCTTTTATTCAGATAAACCCTGCTGAGATAAAATAACCCTACCAGTACCACCAGAACACCCAACGCAATCAAAACTGCTTTGTAATTCTCTTCAAGAAACTGTTCTGTTCTGGTAAGTGTCTGTTCAACGTTCTTCAGACCCTGTGGATTCTCAATTTTTGTTTTTTTTGCCATATTGTGTGTTTCTTCAGATTTTAATTCCGCAAATGTAATTCATTTGTGCATATTTTAAAATAATCGCCTGAATTTTTGAATTATGCACTCAATGAAATATGATCATGTAATGGATTTATACATCAGATAATTATCTTTTTGTAAATTTGGAAGTTAATAAATAATAATTTCATACTGTTGTATTATGTACCTCAAAAAATTATCTCTTACCAACTTTAAAAACTTTGATGCCGTTTCAATTGAATTTTCACCAAAGATAAACTGCTTTACCGGTAATAACGGAGTTGGCAAAACCAATATCCTCGACTCAATTCACTGCCTTTCACTTACCAAAAGCTTTTTTAATAATCTGGATAGTGCAAATATCAGGCATTCACAGGATTTCTTTATTATTGAAGGTGTTTTTGCCAGAAACGGGGAGGAAGAAACTGTCTTTTGCTCATTTCACAAACAGAAACAAAAAATAATGAAACTTAACGGAAAGGAATACCGAAAACTGACTCACCATGTGGGAAAATTTCCTGTGGTAATGATATCTCCTGCTGACACCGCTCTGATAACAGAAGGCAGTGAAGAAAGAAGAAAATTTCTGAATAAGATTATCAGCCAGTATGATATCGTGTATCTTGATTCAGTGATCAATTATAATAAGGCCCTCCAGCAAAGAAACAGACAACTGAAAGAATTCAGCAAGACCGGAAAGTTTGATCCCGATATATTATCAATCTGGGATGTACAGTTAATAAAATATGGCAGCTACATCTACTCTGAACGCTCCAGACTGGTAAATGAACTTGTCCCTGTTTTCAATGAAAACTATTCTTTTATTTCAGGCGGAAACGAGAAAGTAAATCTTATCTACCGTTCACATCTCTCGGAAGGAGCCTTTGAATATCTGCTGGAAAACTCACTGAAAAAGGATTTGATTCTTGAATATACAACTGCTGGCATTCATAAAGATGATTTGATTTTTGAAATGGATGATTATCCTGTCAGATTAATCGGCTCTCAGGGCCAGCAGAAATCCTATCTTGTTGCTCTTAAACTTGCTAAATTTGAATTTATAAAAAGGAAAGCCGGATACGCACCTGTTATGCTGCTCGATGATATATTCGATAAATTCGACTCCGAAAGAGTTGAAAAAATAATAAGACTGGTGGCAAACCACAGATTCGGACAGATATTTATTACCGATACTGACGAGGAAAGAATGAAAAAAATACTCTCCCGGCTCAATATTGCCCACCGGCTTTTCAGAGTAAAAAACGAAAATGAAATCGAACTGATTTCTGAAAATTAAATATTTTAAAAATGAGAAGAAGCAAAACAATATCCCTTGCCGAAGCTATAAACGATTATATTAGGGAGATGAAAATGGAAGGAAAACTCATGGAAATCAATATAATAGATTCATGGGAGAAATTTGCAGGACGTGCAATTGCTTCCCGGACTTCAGGTGTTTCCATAAAGGACGGTGTTCTGATAATTCATATGAAGTCTTCGGTGGTAAAAAATGAACTCATGATGATTCGCGAAGCTCTCAAAGAAAAAATTAACAGAGAGGCAGGAGGTGAAATAATAAAAAATATAATAATTAAATGATATTCAGGTTATTATATATTTATCATTTTTAATGTAAACTCTTTTCTTCAGACCTTTTGAGGATTTAAACCGAAAACAACTGTCTCCGTACTTAAGAACAACTGACTTGTCCTCAATTATTATCTCAATTTCCCAGTTTTTATTTCGTTCTGAAATATTGGCTGCAAACAGGAGGGCTTTTTCTATTCCGTCACCTCTGCCAAAGTTCCATACTTCATCAGGCATTGCAAGCCTCTTGTCGTCATAAATACTTGAATCAGGCATTCTGATAAGAGAATCATACATTTCTTCAATTGATAGATTTTCAAGCTCCTTGAAGCTGACGGGATTCCTTTCAATTGCTGCCTTTATAAAGGGTAGCCAGTCAATAATATCCATCTGCCTGTAAACATAAAGTGCAAGCCTGCACATCTCCGAGACATTTGCCATGCCCAATATTTCATTAATAATCTGTTTTCTGGTCATTTCAGTTCTTATTTCCGGAACAGGTTCTCTTCTAAAGGTTTTGTCCCCGGCAGGCAGCCTCGGAACTGTTATGAGAAATTTTTCAATATCTGAAAACATTTCTCTGATTATATCAGAAAATTCAATCCCGGCAACATTAATGAATTCCTTTTCAATAACTTCAAGCGGCTTCTTATTGCTCCGGCTAAGTATTTCTTCAAAGTCATTCAAAATAAGTTTCCCTGGTACAGGACTAAGATAAAATTCATCACCATCCATTTCGTTCAGCAGATGATGCCTTGTTTCCATGTTTGCATTGTATTTGCTGGAATGTTCATATTCAAAAATCTTATCAAGCGGAATGTATTTTGAATACCCATGACAATCGCACCTGAACTGAAACAGGGTTTTATACTTTGACTTGAACCGTAGAAAATTTATGAACAGGGATTCATTTAACTCTGTTCTGAGAAACTCTTTAAGTTTTTCGGAAAATTTTTTATAGTGTTCAGGATTAATAGTTGCTTCATCATAAAGAATATGAATATATCCTGAAATATTAGAAACAATAGTAACTTTTTCGTTTTCAAGTGCCCTGCGTGCTTTTGCCGACAGAGAGGTACCATTGAACCACATGTTTTTTGTTAAAATCCTCCGGTTGTTTGTCAGCAGACCTTCTTTTTCAATAATAAAATTCTGTGAATGCAGAGGTGTTGCCATCAGAAATATTTTTTCAAGAGGCACCTTTCCGACAACAAACATGGCTGCGGCATAAAGAGCCGCAAGAGAAACACATTCACCGGCTCCTGTTGAAAAATCCTTTTTATGCCTGAAGGCCTCCATTGCTTCAACTGTTTCAGTCTTCCAGTAGGGTATGATTTCAGAATCATATTTATCCAGTCCGAAATGCTTCCTGATGTCAATATCAAAATAATACCTGTCACCCTCATATCCGAACAATGCATTTGATTGTTTGAGAGTCTCCATATCAATAAAACCCTTGAATCTTTCAATCTCTTTCATTTTTTTTGTAAGACCCCAGGTGGCAAGATCAAGATTGAAAACATAATTCTGAATTATATATTGTTTTATCCTGTTGGCTTTGTACAGAAAGTTCTTATTGTCAATTTTATCAAACCATGGATCTTTTCTCCAGTTCCAGATTAAAGGAGACATAACGTTGGCAAGAACTAGAGGATATAACAAGTCAGGAAAAACAAACACTTCCATATCTGAAAGTGTAAAAGCTGATGAATATTTTTCAAGATTTTTTCTGTCAGAAAAATCAATAGAAGATAAGGTACTCATTTAAAATTGAAGATTTGAAAGCAAATAAACACAGAAATAATAAAAGAGTTCATTATTCCCGGCAGAATACTTTTGCTGAGTAAAGCCTTTGGCTAGGCCGCTAATAAAATCTTTCAATTTCCGGGAAAAAGAAATCTGCCTCCCTGCGTGAGTTTTCCGGAGAATCAGATCCATGTACTGCATTCATCTGCACCGAAACTCCGTAAATCCTGCGGATGGTTCCCTGTTCTGCCTTTGCCGGATCAGTATTTCCTATAAGCTTTCTGAATTCTTCCACAGCATTTTTATGTTTAAGTATTAATGCAACAACGGGTCCTGATGACATAAATTCCACTAAACTGTCATAAAAAGGTTTCCCCCTGTGTACTTCATAAAACAATTCTGCCTGTTGCCTTGTCAATCTAACCATTTTCAATGCTATAATCTGAAAACCTGCTTCATTTATCATTGAAAGAATAGGACCTGTTTTTCCGGTCTTTACCGCACTGGGTTTTATTATTGCCAGTGTAATATCGTTTTCCATAAAATAGCTCTTAATTGATTATGTTTATTGAGTGTATAATTTAATATCTTTGTGTACTTTAATAATTAACTTTAATAGTGCTTAACACAGGCAAATATAAGAAAGAATTATCTTATTATCTGGATAACTCTTACAATATCTTGCTCATCTGTCATATTAACCCTGATGGTGATGCAATTGGTTCGATGCTTGCTCTTTACCATTTCCTGATGTCAAAAGGGAAAAGGGTTGATATGATTTCCCCAAATTTTCTCCAGGAGTTTCTGACATGGATGGCCGGAGCTGAAAAAATTAACATTTTTATAAAGAAAAGAAAAAAAAGCCTCACAATTATTGAAAGGGCAGATTTAATAATAATGCTCGATTTTAATCAGCCAAACCGCCTTGGAGAGGCCGAGAAACCTGTATTAGAGTCAAAAGCAAAGAAAATCCTGATAGACCATCATCTTAATTCAGATTCTTTCTGTGATTTGATTATTTCAGATTCAAACCGTTGTTCTACTGCGGAAATTGTTTACGAACTTGTTACTGATCTTAATGGGGAAAAGTTCAAGGATGTAAATTTTTCAGAAGCTGTTTATGTGGGAATTATAACTGATACAGGTAATTTTGAACATGGATATTTTTCAGGTAATACCTTCAGGATCATCGCAGACTTACTTGATACAGGAATAGATAAAGACAGAATTTATAACCTTGTATTCAATAATTTCACTGAATCAAGAATAAGACTTCTAGGTTATGCTGTTCACAACAGAATGGTTATTCTCCCTGAATATCATACTGCCTATATCGCTTTAACCATAAAAGACCTTGAAAAATACAATTACCGCAAAGGTGATACAGAAGGCTTTGTAAATTTGCCACTTTCCATAAAAGGTATTGATTTTTCAGCCCTGTTTATTGAAAAAGAAGGATTAGTTAAACTTTCATTCAGGTCAAGAGGTGAATTTTCTGTCAGTTCATTTGCAGAAAAATATTTTGGCGGCGGAGGACATTTTAATGCTGCCGGCGGAGATTATTATGATACACTTGAAAATACAATAAAATATTTTCTTGAAGTGCTTAAAAAAGTCAGGGGGAATGAATCTTGATATATTGAAATACAGATTTTTGTTTTATTTTATTGCCGCAGTATCTTTTTCCCCCGAAGCATGCAATAACAAGGCTCATAATAAAAATCACGGGAAAAGATTAGGAAGCAAAGAGATGGAAAGTGTAAATACTTATCTTGTCCAGAAAGACAGAGACAGAATTCGGAATTACATTGAAAGAAAAAACCTGAAAATGATTGAGTCACCTTCCGGACTATGGTATTACATCCTTAAGGAAGGAACAGGTGATAAATTTAAAGAAAACGACAGAATAACAATGGAGTACGAGTGTTCTTTACTCGATGGCACAAAATGTTATTCATCAAAAGAAACCGGCCCGAAATCTGTTATTCTCGGAAAAAGCAATATTGAAACCGGACTCGCCGAAGGACTTAAACTTCTCCGGCCCGGAAGTGAGGCTATTTTCATTATTCCGCCATACCTTGCATGGGGTCTGCTGGGTGATGATAAAGCAATACCCCCAAGGTCAACAATAGTTTATCGGGTTAAAATCCTGAACAATATTCCTTGAATAAAATAGTAACCATTAATTTAATTAAAAGATCATTTATTAATATCTTTGTACAATAAAATTATCTGAAATGAAAAAAATATTTTCGGGAGTAATTATTCTTCTGTTGGTAATTAATATTTCATGCGATTTATCCAGAAAATACGAAAAGGAAGAACAGAAACTGATACAGGATTACCTGACCTCCGTAGGTGATACTGTTTACACAAAAACCCCCAGCGGATTGTATTATTTTATTATTCTTGAAGGTTCCGGAAACAATCCGGTACCCGGAGATACAGTTGCAATATGGTATAAGGTCAAGTATCTGACAGGGCAATTTTTTGACAGTAATTATGAACAAAATGATCCCTTTAGGTTTATCGTTGGTACAAACACTATTATACAGGGTGTTGATGAAGGTGTTCGTTATATAAAAAGCGGCGGCAAAATAAAAATAATTACACCATCAAGCCTAGCATACGGGGCTGCCGGATTATATGGATGGGATTCATATGGATATTACCGTGTAGTACTTCCAGGGTATACACCCCTTGTGTGGGAAATAGAAATAGCATCAATTAACTCAGGACTGAAATAAACAGAGTTTCAAATCAGATTGAAACAGGTGAAGTGAAAATTTTATCAGAGGGTATAAAAATATGTATTTCAGCAGGGATATTTCTGATAGCCGTTTTGATCTCAACTTGTGGTGAAACAGAAACATGAAAAATTCAGGAAGAACAGATGATTCAGAAGTATCTTAATAAGCTTGGTGATACCGTAACAGTTAAAAAACCAAACGGACTCTATTATATTGAAATCTTTAAAGGTACAGACTTGTCTCCGTTAAATAGCAATTCCATAGGTTTCTTGTGTAAATAAGGTAAGGCGATTATCTTAGGCCTTCCTGCCACACCTATATTTCTTCAATGATAGTGCCCCATTTTAACTTTTTAACCGTGCAATACAAATGATATTACCGGAAAACACTTGTTAGAAAATATTATAGGATATATTAGTTTTAAGTTGTTAATTATCAGGTCATTTATGATGTTGCAGTAAAAAAATCACCAGCCGGTCTTTTAATACAGGTGTCTCTTTTTTCCACTCAATTATTTTGCGTGTATTGATTTGCTCGGTTGATAGTGATATGTCAGCTGCAATACAGAGCTCAGTTCCGGGGTTGCAGTTCTCAATCAGATAGTTGAACATTCTCTGTGCACGGTATGGAGTCTCCATGAAAATCTGGGTTACTCCGGCCATTGATTCTTTCTCAATCTGACGGATTCTAACTTTAAGCTCATTGTCCTTCACAGGCAAATATCCATGAAATGTAAATTTCTGACCGTTAAGTCCTGAGGCAGCAAGTGCCAGAAAAACAGATGATGGGCCAGCAAGAGGTACCACCTTTAATCCTTTTTTATGAGCCAGTTTTATGATATTTGCTCCCGGGTCAGCTATATTAGGCATACCAGCTTCACTCATCAATCCTGTGTTGTGACCGTGTAAAGCAGGTTCAAGAAAAATAACTGCTTCATCTGCAGAGACATGTTCATCAAGCTGATAAAAGACAGAATCGTTTACCGGAAAATTCTTGTCAATAAGTTTCAGATATCTCCTTGCACTCCTTGTGTTTTCAACAATAAAAAATCTTATTGAAGATGTTATTTTAATAACACTTTCCGGTATAACTTCCCGGAAATTGTTTCCGCCAATGGGCACAGGAATAAGATATAAAATGCCTGCCAATCTGTTTTTTGCTTTAAAAGTATGTAAAGATAAAAATTAAAAATTTTATCAGTGTCAATTAAAATCTGTTATAATGTTGTCAGTTTTTTATTTTTGAGTTAGGTTTGTGTTCAATTTTTGACAAAGTGAAAATTACTTTTCTCGGAACAGGAACATCTCAGGGAGTGCCGGTAATAGCATGTGGATGCCATGTCTGTATTTCAGATGATCATAGGGATAAAAGGCTCAGAACCTCATTACTCCTCGAAACAGATAAAGCTTTGATAGTTTTTGATGCTGGACCCGATTTCCGTCAGCAGATGTTACGCGAAAAGGTTAATCATCTGGATGCAATAATTCTGACCCACGAACATAAAGACCATATTGCGGGAATGGATGATGTGAGGGCATTTAATTATAAAACACAGGATGCAATAGATATATATGGCGAGGAAAGAGTGCTTAAAGAAATTAAACGGGAGTATTCTTATGTATTTTCAGAATATCAGTACCCCGGTATACCCAAGATGAGACTCAATGAAATAAATACAAATACTTTCTCTGTCAAAGGCCTTGAAATAACACCAGTAAGGGTAATGCATTTCCGGCTTCCAATTCTCGGTTTCAGAATAGGTAACTTTGCATATATTACCGATGCCAATTCTGTTCCTGAAGAAAGCAAAGAAAAATTAATAGGAGTCAAGTATTTGGTAATTAATGCATTAAGAAAAGAAAAACATATATCTCACTTCAGTCTTTCTGAGGCCATAAATTTTATCAGGGAAATTTCTCCCCGTCAGGCTTTCCTCACTCATGTTAGTCATCAGATGGGACGATATAGTGAAATTTCAGAAGAACTTCCTCACGGAATATCATTTGCATACGACGGGTTAAGTATTTCAATTGATTAGCTCTCTTACTTATCTCTTCTTCCTATTTTTCTGCAGTTTTTTCTGGTACTTGACAGAAAAATAATATTTGTTTCTGCCAAGCTGGGGAGCATTTACATGTGATGCACTGGACCTCTTGGCTGCCCAAGGATTCTTTTTGGTTGAAGCACAACCTGCAGACGCAAATAAAACTATTAAGAACAGAAAAAACCAGTACTTTATATTTCTCAGATATTTTTTCATCAGCATGGAATCTTAATTGATTCGTTTTAAAGTTAAATTTAATTTATTAAACGAAAAAATTTTACCAAATGTTACCTTTTGGACTTAAAAGTATATGATACAAAGGTTAAGTTTAATACTTTAACCTCATTAAATCAAACAGATAATTCTAAGATAACCGGGCACAATCTCTTCAAAACTTTCTTTAAGAGCTGGATAAGATTTACTGTTTAAAAAAACAGGGGCTAATCCCTGTTCTTTTCCGGCAAAATAATTTTTTATTAAAGGTAACTTTTTTTATAATCTAAGTTTTTTCTCTATTTCATGTATCTGGTTTCTGAATTGTTTGTCTGTGTCTATCAGATTGTTGACTGTTTTACAGGCGTGCAGAACTGTTGCATGGTCTTTCCCGCCAATTCTTGAACCAATAGTTGCAAGTGATGATTTGGTGAGACTTTTTGAAAAATACATTGACACCTGTCTTGCCTGAACAATCTCTCTCTTTCTTGTCTTGCCGAGCATTTGATCAAGTGGAATTTTGTAATAATCACAAACAACTTTCTGAATAAACTCTATAGTAATTTCCTTTTTGGTTGTACTTACAAGTTTTTCGACCATTCTTCTTGCCAGGTCTATAGTTATTTCTTTCTTGTTAAGAGTGGCCTGTGCATAAAGTGAAATCAATGCAGCTTCAAGTTCCCTTATGTTGTTGGTTATATTTTCGGCAAGATATTCAAATATTTCGTCAGGTAGTTCGATTCCGTCATTATAGGCTTTCTTTTTAAGTATTTCCAGGCGGGTTTCATAATCGGGTCTCTGAAGGTCAGCGAGTAAACCCCATTTAAACCTTGAAAGAAGCCGTTGTTCCATACCCTGAAGATCCACGGGAGGTTTATCACATGTCAGAACCAGTTGTTTGCCCGACTGGTGGAGATGATTGAAAATGTGGAAAAAGATATCCTGCGTTTTTTCTTTTCCAGCAAACTCATGAACATCATCAAGTATGAGTACATCTACCATCTGATAAAAATGGAGAAAATCATTCTTGTTATTGTTTCTTACCGATTCTGTAAACTGAGTCTGAAATTTATTTGCGTTTACATAAAGTACAATTTTGTCGGGAAATTTTTCTTTTACAAGAATACCTATTGCCTGAGCCAGATGAGTCTTGCCAAGTCCTGAATCGCCATATATCATCATGGGGTTAAATGCGGTTCCTCCCGGGTTATTACCTACTGCCATTCCTGCAGACCTTGCCAGACGGTTGCATTCTCCTTCAACGAAATTATTGAAGTTGTAATCAGGATTTAGCTTGGGATCAAAATGAATCTTTTTTATTCCCGGAATAACAAAAGGGTTCTTTATTGAGTGCTGTGTCAGTTCAAGAGGAACCTGCACAGGCCTGTTGTTAAGATCTGTTTTGTTTCTTGAAGGATATTTGACTGTATATGGCTTACCATCAGCATAATTGGAATTCTCCATTATAACGTTATATTCCAGTTTGGCATCGGCACCTATTTCTCTCCTGAGTGTTTTACGGAGGATATCAATGTATTGCTCCTCAAGATATTCATAAAAGAATGGACTTGGCACCTGAATGGTCAGAACATTATTTTCGAGCTTCAGAGGAACAATCGGTTCAAACCATGTTTTGAAACTGACTGAAGGAATTATGTCCCTAATGATATTCAGACAATTATTCCAGACTTCAGTGTGTGATTTGTTCATATTTTTTTTTATTAAAATTCGATGGCCTTTTTTTATTCATTCAGATAGCAATATTTGCAAAAAAAAAACTGAAAAAAAAAATTTTTTTTGCTTGATTTTTTAAAATAAATTATATGGTTTTAATCATCAGTAACTTATATATAAAAATTTTTTTTATTTTTGTATCTTATTTATAATCAGATATATAACTAATGGTTACCTTCATTATCAATGAATTACAAAATCTTATGAAATTAATCAAAAAAAATGTGTCTGACTTAAAAAACTGCGACTTTTTTGACACAAAATTTTTACTGCTATAAATACAAGGCAGTAAAAATTTGCAAAATCCTCTTAAAGGTAATCTATTTACGACCGAAAACAGAAAAATGAACGTACTTTTTTGGATTTTCTTTAAGGTCTTTGAGCAGAATATCAAGACTGGCAAGACTGGCTGTAAGATTTCTGTAAAGAGAATCATTTGTAATTAACTGGCCTGCAGTTCCTTTACCCCGATTGATGCCTTCAAGAAGAACCTTTGTTTCTTCAAGAGTTGTCCTTAGCCCGGAAAATGTACGGTATATGCCTGCCGCAGAAATTGAATCAGTGATTGACTGCAGGTTACTTATTGTTTTATCTATTTTCGACGAACTGGCGGAAAGCGTAGAGGAAAAAACTGAAAGATCATCAATGACAGCTTTAAGTTCTTTTTTCCTTGAGCCAATAATTTCATTCACATTGCTGGTGGTGCTGTTAAGATTCGAAACAGTTCCTCTCAGATCATCGGCCAGTTCCGCTGTAACTATCTTATTAATACCGGATATTGCAGAATCGAGTACATCAATCAGATTATTGATTTTGTTTTTCACAGGTATAAACTCTTTTTCAAATATTGAAAGAATAGGTTCTGAAAGCTTTCCCGGTATAGTATCTCCGTTCCTATAAACTCCCGGACCCGGACCGAAAAGAATCCGTATCTTCATACCGGCAATCAGTGAAGCACTGGTGATTTCTGCCACACTCCCAACGGGAATATTATATCCTTTTTTAATTGATAATTCAACAAGCAGCCTGCCGGAATTGTCATTTAAAAGATTTATTGACTGAACAACCCCGGCCTTGAAACCATTAATTTCCACAGGATTGGAGTCAGTCAATCCGCTGATGTCATTATAAATAACATAATATCTGGCCATTGTACTGAAAAGGTCTTTGCCTTTCAGATAATTATATAAATATATAAATGCAAGGATAGTCAATATTGCCGCAATACCAACCCTTACTTCATTTGACACTTTTATCTTCATGACAGCTTCATTATTTTTTCTTTAATTCTCTTAAAGCCTCCTGCAAAGGTAATATTTTGTTTTCTTTAACTGCAACAACAAATGCATCGGGATAAATTCGTTCAACCTGCTTTCTGTAAATTACTGCTTTATCATAATCAGTAAATTTACCCGTAAAATATCTGTAACGTTTACCCATTTGAATCTCTGTTATATCAGTTAAGTTTTTGAAATTTTCCGGTTTTGTTTCTATTTTATTTGTCGAGGAAACGATCTGTACCATAAAAACAGTCCTGCCTGCCAACCCATCAGTTTTTGACCCTGAATCTGTATCGTCAGTCTTCTCTTCCGGTTTTACTGCAGAAATGCCACTTCTTTTATCTGCTTCTTCAATATACTCCCTGCATGCCTGAAAAATAGCATTTGCAATATTATCCTGCCCCTGTTTTGAATTAAGGTATTTTTCCTCAACCGGGTTTGAAATAAAACCAATCTCAATCAATATGCTTGGCATGGTTGTCATATACAAAACCCAGAATCCGGCCTGTTTTACACCTCTGTCATACCTGTTGATCTGTTCTTTAAACTGATTCTGAATCTTGGAAGCCAGATTGGTACTCTGTTCAAAATAAGCCGATTGCATTAAAGTAAATATAATGTACGACTCAGGTGATTTTGGATCAAAACCTTCGTATTTTGTACTGTAATCTTTTTCGAGAAGAATAACTTCATTTTCTTTCATTGCAACTTCGAGGTTCTGCTGGTCTTTGTGATGTCCCATCACATAGGTTTCTGCTCCGTATGTACTTTTATATCGGTGCCAGTTTGCGTGAATTGAAATAAAAAGATCAGCTTTGTTTTTGTTTGCAAGGTTTGCTCTGTCGGCCAGATCCATAAATACATCAGTTTTTCTTGTATATATCACTTTTGCATTTCTGATGTTTTTTTCAATTAATTCTCCGGTTTTCAGCGTGACGGCAAGAGTAATATCTTTTTCATAACTGAATGAACCTATTGCACCCGGGTCTCTTCCGCCATGCCCCGGATCAAGTACAATTATCCAGTTTTCTTTTTCAGGCCTTTTAGCAATTGCACCGGTAAGGACAAATACTAAAAACAGTAATATAAACACTCTTTCTATAATAGCCACAGGTTGTTTGCCGTTTTTAATCAGTTTGCACATTTAACATACATTAAATTGTGTTAGTTTTGCCGTTGATACTTTGCCTTAATATAATATTCGATTTGCAAAAATAGAATTTAAAGTTGTATTATTTTAACGTAAAACGGCTTCTGGTAGTACCTTTGATTGTCTTAAAGTGTCTCATTTTGTTTTCCCAGGCAGGGGAAAATGTGCCCGACACCATGTTTATTCTTAAGGACAATGCAGTGACCGATACTATCCTGAGACCTCTCAGTATTTCTCCTGATGCAATTGACAAGACAATAACTCATACTGCCAGAGGATACAGACGAACTGATATGATTAATAAAAAGGTATACCTTGTCGAAGAGGCAGTTGTTACATATGGTGATATAACTTTGAAGGCTGATTCAATTGTAATGAATACCGAAACCGGAATAATATATGCCACAGGAAGACGTGATACCACCGGGAAAGTTGTCGGGAGGCCTGTTTTTAAACAGGGAGAGGAATCATTTGAATCAGAAGCAATGGAATACAATTTTAAGACAAAAAAGGGGAGAGTATTTAATTTGGTTACACAGCAGGAAGAAGGATACCTTCACAGTAAAGTCACAAAGCGGCTTGACGACGGAAGCCTGAATATTGGATCCAGCACCTATTCAACATGCGATGCGGATCCTCCTCATTTTTACATTGGTTTTAAAAAGGCAAAAGTAGTTCCCAACAGGAAAATAGTAACAGGACCTGCATACCTTGTTTTGGAAGGTATCCCTTTACCGGTTGTAATTCCTTTCGGATATTTTCCTCTTTACCGTAAAAATACAGCTTCTTCCGGAATCATAATGCCCAAGATTGGACAAACCTATGAACTGGGATATTCCCTGAGGGATGGAGGGTATTATTTTGCTATAAATGATAATTTTGACCTTGCAGTAACAGGTACACTTTATACAAACGGCACATGGATGCTTAATGCTGCATCTACATATTTTAAAAGATATAAATATTCTGGCAGGGTATCACTGAGTTTTGCCAATAACGTATCAGGTCACAAAGGGCTTCCGGATTTCTCAAAAAGCAGAAACTACAGGATAGACTGGAATTATGTTCAGGACCCCAAGGCAAATCCCGGTTCAACTTTTACTGCAAGCGTGAATATGAGTTCCAGTTCTTTCGACAGGCAAAATAGCTACATCCCTGCAGAACATGTAAATACAACGCGACAATCAAGCATTAGCTATTCAAGAGTCTGGGCCGGTACACCTTTTAATTTTTCAACAAGCCTTAACCACAGCCAGAATGTACGTAATAAATCTGTCAGCTTAAATCTTCCGCAGGCAGTATTTTCAATGTCAAGAATTTATCCGCTTAAAAACAAAAAAAGAGCAGGGCCTTCGAAATGGTACGAGGACCTTCAATTCCAGTATTCGGCAAGGCTGGATAATCAGATTAATAATATTTCCGATAGCCTTCTCTTTACCAATGCCGTATTTAAAAACATGAGAAATGGTTTCAAGCATGAAGCACCGCTAAGCCTGCAAATAAGACCACTGAAAAAAATGCCTGGATTTATTATTTCACCACAGATTTCTTATTCAGGAGTTTTATATACACAGAAATATAACAAACAACAGATATTTGATTATTTTGATCCCGAACTTGGGAAAACCCGGACAGTATTGCTTACTGATACCTTAAGAGGATTTTTCTATGGTCAGGCTGTCAATGCCTCAGTGAGCACAGGAATTAATCCACAGCTATATGGAATGTACACTTTCAAGCCAGGCTCACGTCTGGAAGCAATAAGACATGTTATGAAGCTTTCGGTTTCATTCAGCTATACGCCTGTATTAAAAGGCCTTACAACCAATATGTACCGCCAATACCAGGATACATCAGGGATTATTCATAGATATTCAATATTTGAAGGCAACATATTCGGAACTCCTTCAGCTGGAACCAGAAGCGGAGGTGTAAGCTTTAACCTTTCAAATATTATTGAGGCAAAAATCCACGAAAAAAACGATACTACCGGAAAACCAAAAAAGATAAAACTCATTGATAACCTGAGCGCAAGTACTTTTTATAATATTTTTGCCGACAGTCTGAAATGGTCGCCTGTTACAGTAAGCTTACATACAACATTACTTGAAAATATAAATATTGCAGCCGGAAGTTCCTTTTCACTGTACGGAACTGATAAAAATGGACGTATGATCAATACTTTCTATCTGGAGCAAAGTGGAAGACCGTTAAGATTAATGAATTTTGGAATGAGCATGGATTTTGATATTCATCAGTTGCTTAGCGGCAGAAAACAGGGAAAAGGTACTCAATCACAGGAAGTATCTTCAGGATTTAATCAAGAAGAACCGGGCAGGCCTTTAACAAGATCAGGACAATCACAGCCAGAATCCTATGACAAATACGGATATGCCAAATTTGATATTCCATGGACAATGAGACTTGCCTATAATTTTAATTATTCAAAGCAAACACCAGCAGAATCAGCTGTATCCCAGACTTTTTCTTTAACAGGAGATCTTTCCCTGACAAAAAAGACAAGAATAACATACTCTACAGGTTTCGATTTTAAAGGTAAACAGATAACCATGACCAGCATAGGGATATACAGAGACCTTCATTGCTGGGATATGAACTTCGATTGGATTCCTATTGGCACAATGAAGAGCTGGTATTTCACCATCAAAGTGAAAGCTTCAGTCCTTGCTGATCTGAAGTATGAAAGGAGAAAAGATTTCCGCGACCAGCTTTATTAACTCACCTGAAACCCGAACAGAAAAATACTGATCAAAATTGATGAATCAATATAATGGAATTTTTTCCGCCGATACTCCTGACAGAATGTCTTTTGCAGTGAATGATCCTCTCATGTGAGCCTTAATAGAATTTGATGCGGTTGCAGTTGAATCAGTAAGAAATTATACTCAAACCTGCTTCCAGTAATTATTCCGAAACTACTTCAAATTCTATTTCAGCCTTAACTTCCCTGTGAAGTTTTATTGTGGCTTTGTAAGTTCCGACTTCCTTAATCTGATCTACTGCAAGAAAAATATTCTTGCGGTCTATATCAAATCCTTTTTCTTTAAGTGATTCAGCAATCTGAATGGTATTTACTGAACCGAAAATTTTTCCAGTGCTGCTGGTTTTAGCTCCTATCCTGAGACGAAGTCCGTTAAGTTTATCTGCCAGTGCTGCTGCTTCAAGCCGGATTTTTTCTTCCTTATGAGCTCTTTGCTTCAGATTCTCGGCATGAACTTTTTTTGCTGACGGAGTTGCCATTATCGCCAGACCTGAAGGTATAAGATAATTACGGCCATACCCGTCTTTAACCCTGATAATATCGTCTTTATGTCCTAATTTCGGAATATCCTGTAATAAAATAACTTCCATTGTAACCTCCTTATTTTAAAAGGTCAGTAACGTATGGCAGAAGTGCAAGATGCCTTGCTCTTTTAACGGCCTTTGCAACCTTCCTCTGATATTTCAGCGATGTACCGGTTATCCTGCGGGGAAGAATTTTTCCCTGTTCATTCAGAAATTTTTTCAGAAATTCAGGATCCTTGTAATCAACATACTTGATCCTGTTCTTCTTAAACCGGCAGTATTTCTTTTTCTTAATTTCAACACTCGGTGGTGTAAGATACCTTATTTCAGATTCATTCTGTGCCATCTCTTAGTCCTCCATAATTTTTTCTGCTTCCTTTTGTCTTCTTTTTTTCTCGGCATATTCAACAGCGTATTTATCCATTTTAAAGGTAAGGAATCTGATGATTCTTTCATCTCTTCTGTATTGAAGCTCAAGCTTATCAACAATTTCATTTGTACCTTTGAATTCAATGAGATAGTAAAAGCCTGTTGATTTCTTTTTAATAGGATATGCCAGTTTTTTCAGGCCCCAGTTTTCTTCATGTACTATTTCACCGGAGTTTTCAATAATGATTTTTTTAAATTTCTGTACCGCTTCCTTCATCTGATTCTCAGACAAAACGGGAGTTGCAATGAAAACGGTTTCGTAATGGTTTAACATAAAAGTTTCAGTATTAATTTAAAGTTATTTGGCTCGCAAAAGTACAACAATTTTAAAATTTACAAAAATATTGAATGGCTATTTTTTAAAAGATTTATTAATTTATTCATGATTTTACCGGTTTTTTTCAACAATTCAAAAAATAACTCTGTTTTTGTATATATTTGCTTGAATCCTGCTAAATATAAAAAAAAGAGTTTTAATCAATGGAGAACTTCATCGTTTCAGCCCGGAAATACCGCCCTTCAACTTTTGAAATGGTGGTTGGTCAGGATCCTGTTACAAATACCCTGAAAAGTGCAATAAAAAACAAGCAGGTTGCTCATGCATATCTTTTCTGCGGCCCTCGCGGAGTTGGAAAAACAACCTGTGCAAGAATTTTTGCCAAAACAATAAACTGCTTTAACCTGCAGGAGAACGGAGAAGCCTGCAACAAGTGTGAATCGTGTGTCTCATTTAACACATCAAGGTCTTTTAATATCCATGAGCTTGACGCAGCATCAAACAACAAGGTCGAAGATATCCGGAATCTTATCGACCAGGTGAGAATTCCTCCCCAGGTTGGAAAGTTCAGTATTTACATCATTGATGAAGTACACATGCTTTCCTCTGCAGCTTTTAATGCATTTCTTAAAACACTCGAAGAGCCCCCGGCTCACGCTATATTCATACTTGCTACTACCGAAAAACATAAAATCATCCCAACAATCCTTTCAAGATGCCAGATATTTGACTTCCAGAGAATAAGAGTCGAAGATATCGTTGAAAGACTGAAATATGTAGCAGAAAACGAATCAGTTGAGGCTGATGAAAATGCATTGCATATTATTGCTCAAAAATCTGACGGATCCCTCAGAGACGCACTCTCTATTTTTGACCAGATAGTAAGTTTCAGCGGGAAAAAAATTACTTATGAAATTGTAATCGAAAACCTTAACGTTCTTGATTATGAATATTATTTTAGAACAGTTGACTCAGCACTATCAGGAGACATTTCAAGGATACTTCTGACTTTTAATGAAGTACTTGTAAAAGGATTTGACGCACATAATTTTATTTCAGGTTTAAACAGTCATATGCGTAATCTCCTAATAAGCAAAGATGAATCAACCCTTTGCCTTCTTGATACAGCACCTTCAATCAGGGAAAAATACCGTGACCAGGCCCGGAAATGCTCAAGGGACTTTCTGTATAATGCTCTTGAAGCAGGCAGTGCATGTGATTTGGGTTATAAAACCAGTAAAAATCAACGGCTGCATGTTGAACTTACTCTTATTAAACTTTGCAGACTGACCGGAACCATCCCAACAGAATCTGAAAAAAAAAAGCCTGAGCTGAAATCAGAGGAAACCATAGAAAACCTTAATGAACCCCCAAAATCGGAAATACTCCGGAAACCTGCCGAAAAATCAGAGAAACTCAATCCCGGGGATAACGGCAAACAAGACCAGACTACCAGAGAAATAAGATCTGTATCAATAAAAGAAATTATTGATACACAAAAACAGAATGATAAGCCAGAAATAGCTGAAATAAACGATAACATTCAACAAAACAATGATGAAAAACCGGATAAAATCTTTTCCATAGAAGAATTTCAAAATATCTGGAAAAATTTTGTTGAGATGGTAAAGAATGAAGGACCAAGAGTCTCAAGTATGTTTAAATCAGTAAAGACAGAAGTTCATCCCGATAATATCATTATTTTTCATCTTAACAATATTGCCCAGAAAGACCTTTTCACCCAAAATTATAAACAAAGAATTATCTCTTTTCTTGAAGAAAAATTCGGAAATAAAAATTTTAATATTGAAATAGTTGTTGATTATTCTGATTCAGAAGGAGTTATCTATTCTGATGAACAGAAATATAGATACCTGTCATCAAAATATCCTGCAATAAAAGAAATCAAAAAAACATTTAATCTTGATTTTGAATAATTTTGTAATATTCCCGGAATGCTTTTAAGATAAACGGCAAAGATGGAAAAATATATCGATAATCATCTCTATGATCATCTGGTAAATAATTCCAGATCTATGTTGAGTGTTATCAGCAGGAACTATCGCTACGAGAAAGTAAACAATACTTTCTGCAGGATTCAGAACAGATCATCCGGCAGCATAATTGGTAAAACACTCAGTGATATCTGGGGTGAGGAAACATTTCACAGCAAAATAAAAAATAATATTGATATTTGCCTGAAAGGTAATATTGTAAGGTATGAAGCAGATTTCGAGGTGCCGTTATATGGGAAAAGATTCTTTGAAGTTGTTTTCAGTCCACTTGCAGATGATTCAGGGGAGATAACACATCTTCTGGCTGAAACTATAGATATTACAGATCTGAAGGTTTCCCAGAAGACTATCAGGGAAATGGAAGAAGAGTTCAAAAGACTTGAAACAAGTATTCCGATCGGTCTGATCAGATGCAAACCTGATGGCACAATTTTGCATTATAATTCATCATTTTCGAAAATAATAGAAAACGACGAAAGGGAAAATCTTGAAGGTCTTAATCTGAAAGATTTTTATAAGGAGAAAGCTCTTTTTGATTTACAGATTTTCCATTTTGAAAATGAAAAAATGAGAACCTTTTTAAGAGTGCCTCTTATAACATGCAAGGGAAAAGAAATATGGTGCAGAATAAGCAGATACATTGTGACAAACAAAGATACAAATCTGCCATTATATATAGATTTTGCACTTGAAGATTCATCAAGGGAAATAATGCTTGAAAACAGGCTTCTGCAGGCAAAAAAACTTGAGACAATAGGTTCTCTGGCAGGAGGAATAGCTCACGATTTTAACAATATTCTTTCTTCAGTATTCGGATACTCCGAAATGCTGCTCGATGAAGTAAAAAATAATCAACCTGCCGCAGAAATGACAGCAAGGATTATCAAAGCTATTTTAAAGGCAAAAGACCTTACTAATCAGTTACTTACATTTAGCCGCCAGGTTGAGCAGGAAAAAATACCAGTTAGAGTAAAAGAAATACTTGAAGAGGCAATTGGTTTAATTGAGTCGTTAAGATTACCAGAATTGAAAATTGATAAAATTTACAGGGAAAGCGATGCTGTCGTCTATGCTGACCCGACCCAGTTATTCAGGGTGTTTCTGAACCTTCTCACAAATGCAGTTGAATCAATGAAAGATTCAAGCGGTACACTCACTGTCACTCTGGACATTGTAAATGGGGAAATAGTCAAGAAGGAATCCGGGAAAAGCATAGTTGCTGATGATTATATACTTATAAGTATTGGAGACACAGGCACAGGAATGGAAGAATCAGTTATGAGCAGGATTTTTGAACCTTATTTTACCACAAAGAAGATCGGGAAAGGCTCTGGACTCGGATTATCAGTAGTCTACGGAATTATTTCTGAACTCGACGGTGAAATAACCGTTAAATCAGAAAAAAACAAAGGATCTGTGTTCTCAGTATACCTGCCGGTAAGTTATGAATACACAAAGGATATGACAGTTTCTGACCAGAAAAGAATTCTGTACCTGTCTGGCGATTGTCATGAATCAAGAATCCTCTCATCAGCACTGAACAAAAGAGGATTCATTATTGATTATAAAACCGGAATGGAAGGACTTGCAAAAATTGACGGAAAAAATAATGCTTTGCCTGATATCTTGATTTTTACAAATGACCCGGATAATATTGATTCTGACTTTTTTTATGATTACATCCGTGAAAAGAATATCAATGTTCCGGTAATACTTATTACTGACTATGATCATGACCTTTCAAAAGAAAAACTGATAAATTCGGGGATTGCAAGAAATGTCCTGTTTAAACCTGTATCATTAAAAGAACTGCTCTCTGCAATACAATTAACACTAAATAAATAGCTCAGTTATGAAAGGAATAATGATTGTTGAAGATGAAACAGAAGTAAGGGAAATGCTTAAAATAGCACTTGTTAAAAGAAAATATCTTGTGCTGGAAGCAACTAACGGAAAAGAAGCACTTTCGAAATTTAAACCCTCTGTTATTGATCTCGTAATAACAGATATTCTGATGCCCGAAGAAGATGGCCTTAAAGTAATAATGAAATTAAAGGAGCTTAAACCTGATATCAGGATAATAGCAATCTCAGGAGGAGGAAAGGCCGGCCCTGCCAATTACCTTAACATAGCAAAAGCCCTTGGCGCAGATGAGATTGTGTCAAAACCTTTTTCCCTTAAAACACTTCTGTCAAAAATTGAAGAACTGCTTGACAGTAAACAAAACCAGTAATACGATTGTTTTATTAATGAACCATTAAAACTCATTATTATGAATAAGAAGATAGAAGAACTACTTAACAGACAAATTGAAAGAGAAGGTTATTCATCAAATCTTTATCTTGCTATGGCAAGCTGGGCAGAAAACAAAGGTTTTCCTGGAGTGGCTTCATGGCTGTATGTCCAGTCGGATGAGGAAAGAATGCACCTTCTTAAATTTATAAAATATGTTAACGAAAGAGGAGGGAAGGCTGTTATTCCTGAAATCAAAAAACCTCCCATTGACTATAAAAACATCAAGGAACTTTTTAAAGAAGTCCTTAAACATGAAAAATTTATTACCGGCAGTATAAACGAAATTACTTCTGCAACCTTTGAGGAAAAAGATTTTAATACATATAATTTTCTCCAGTGGTTTCTCGCAGAACAGGTTGAGGAAGAAGCATCGGTACAGACAATTATTGATAAACTCAATCTAATATCACCGGATAATTTTTATGAGTTTGACCGCGATATATTACAGCTAAGGTCAAAAGGGGTAAGTACCCAGCAATAAAATCTATTTTGTTTCCAGCCGGAAAATTATTTTAATAAGGTATTGCTCAGATAATTTCTTATGTTATTTATCTGATTGTCAATATCTTATATCTCTATTTTGGTCTTAACAGAAAAAAATAAGCACTGTTGTTAATGCTTGAAATCTTTTATTATCAAATTAACTATTATAAAGACAATTCTGGCCTGTTACCCTGAAGTCTGACACCATTACTTTTAAAAATGGTATATTTAAAAAAATAAACCTAATTTTGCTGAAAATTAGAGTTCATATCAAGCATTATTTCAAATGAATATAGTAAGCAGAATATTAAGCCTTTTTCTGGGTAATAAATATGAAAGGGATTTAAGGGATTTAAGTCCTTATCTTGAATTAATAAATGCAGAGTTTGAAAAATTAAGAAATCTTTCAAATGATCAACTCCGTGATAAGTCGGAATCGTTAAAGGAAGAAATCCGTAAAGAAATTAGTATAGAGGAGGAAGAAGTCAGGCTTTTAAAGCAGAAAGCCGATGCTGAGGAGGATGTGGATAAGAAGGAAGAACTCTACAATCAGATCGACAAGCTGGAGAAACAGGTAGAAAAGAGGATTGAGGAAATTCTAATCAGCCACCTGCCACTGGCTTTCGCCATTGTGAAAGAAACAGCGAGACGATTTAAGGAAAACAGTGAGCTTGAAGTCACAGCCAGGCAATACGACCGTGATCTGGCTGCAAAGAGACCATCAATTACAATCAGCGGTGACAGGGCGATATGGAAAAACAGATGGATGGCAGGAGGCAATGAGATTGTTTGGGACATGGTACATTTTGACGTACAGCTTATTGGTGGCATCGTACTTCACCAGGGTAAAATAGCCGAAATGGCAACAGGCGAGGGCAAAACACTGGTTGCAACGCTGCCGGTTTTCCTTAATGCAATGGCAGGCAGAGGCGTGCATATTGTCACAGTAAATGATTATCTGGCAAAACGTGATTCAGAATGGATGGGGCCCATTTATGAATTTCACGGTCTCACAGTTGATTGCATTGATAAATATCAGCCAAATTCTCCTGACAGACGAAAAGCATACCTTGCTGATATAACATATGGTACCAATAATGAATTCGGATTCGACTACCTCAGGGATAATATGGCAATAAACGCCGAAGACCTGGTTCAGCGAAAACACCATTATGCAATTGTTGATGAAGTTGATTCAGTGCTGATTGATGATGCACGTACTCCTCTTATAATATCAGGTCCTACAACACAGGCAGATAACCAGCAGTTTGCAGAACTTAAACCATTTGTTGAAAAACTGGTTGCAGCCCAGCGAAAGCTTGTCAATCAGGTTCTTATTGATGCCAAAAAATATATTTCGGAAGGCAATACCGAAAAGGGAGGAATGCTTCTGCTCAGAGCATTTAAAGGATTGCCAAAAAACAATGCTCTGATTAAATACCTTAGTGAGGAGGGCATAAAATCACTGCTTTTAAAAACTGAAAATTTTTATATGCAGAATAACAGTAAAGATATGCCCAAGGTTACAGATGAACTTTATTTCATAATAGATGAAAAGGCAAATACCATAGAACTTACTGATAAAGGCATTGATCTTATATCTTCTTCGGTATCTGACCCGGGTTTCTTTATTTTGCCTGATGTAGGAACAAAAATAGCTGAACTTGAAAAATCAGGACTAACGGAACGGGAGAAACTGAAAACAAAAGATGAAATTCTTCAGGACTATTCGGTAAAATCTGAGAGGGTTCATACACTTACACAACTTTTAAAAGCATATACTCTCTTCGAAAAAGACGTTGAATATGTTGTGATAGATAATAAGGTTAAAATTGTTGATGAACAAACTGGGCGTATACTTGAAGGCAGAAGATATTCCGACGGATTGCACCAGGCTATTGAATCCAAGGAAAATGTTAAAGTGGAAGCTACTACCCAGACTTATGCAACTATTACGCTTCAGAATTATTTCAGAATGTATCATAAACTTGCCGGAATGACCGGTACTGCTGAAACAGAAGCTGCTGAACTCTGGGATATTTACAAACTTGATGTAGTGGTTATTCCAACAAATGTTCCCTGTATTAGAATAGACAAAGAAGATATTGTATATAAAACAAAGCGCGAAAAGTACAATGCTATTATAGAGGAGATCTCAGAACTTCACCGGCAGGGAAGGCCTGTTCTGGTGGGTACTACATCGGTTGAAATATCAGAATTGCTCAGCCGCATGCTGAAAATGAGAGGGTTGAAACATAATGTGCTCAATGCAAAACTGCATCAAAGGGAGGCGGAAATTGTAGCTGAAGCAGGAAAGAGCGGGACAATAACCATTGCAACAAACATGGCGGGAAGAGGTACCGATATAAAACTGACACAGGAAACCAGAGAGGCAGGAGGACTTGCAATAATAGGTTCCGAAAGACATGAGTCAAGAAGAGTTGACAGACAGCTCAGGGGAAGAGCAGGAAGACAGGGTGATCCCGGTACTTCTCAGTTTTTTGTGTCGCTCGAGGATGAACTTATGAGGTTGTTTGGTTCAGAAAGAATAGCTGGTATTATGGACAGACTGGGTCTTAAAGAAGGAGAAATGATTCAGCATCCTATGATTACCCGTTCAATTGAGAGAGCCCAGAAAAAGGTCGAGGAAAATAATTTCGGAATCAGGAAACGCCTTCTTGAATATGACGATGTAATGAATTCCCAGCGTGAGGTTATCTATAAAAGACGCCGTCACGCACTTCTCGGTGAAAGACTGGCAGTTGATATAGCCAATATGATGTACGATGTAATCAGTAGTCTGGTTGATCTGTATCAGAACACAGGTAATTTTGAGGAATTCGAATTTGACCTCATCCGTTCTTTCTCAATGGACTCACCTGTTACAAAAGAAGAATTCCTTAGATTATCCCATGACGAACTGACAGAAATAGTTTATAAAAAAGTTATAGAAGTATACAAAAGAAAGGAAGAAGCAATATCAGCACAGGCATACCCTGTACTTAAGGATGTTTATGACAGAATGTCTCATATGTATGAGAACGTGGTTGTCCCGGTTGCAGATGGAATAAGAATCTTCCAGGTAGTTTCCAACCTTAAAGCTACAGTTGAAAGCAAAGGCAGGGAAATTATGCGTGCCTATGAAAAAACAGTTGTACTTGCAACTATCGATGATGCATGGAAAGAACATCTCAGGGAAATGGACGATCTTAAACAGGCAGTTCAGAATGCAACTTATGAACAGAAAGATCCTTTGCTCATTTATAAGTTTGAATCTTATGAACTTTTTAAAACTATGCTTAACCAGGTCAATAAAGATATTGTAAGCACATTAATGAAAGGTTATATTCCTGTACAGGATCCTGATCAGGTAAGGGAAGCTGAACGGCGCCGGAAGATAGACACTAGTAAACTCAGAGAGGTAAAAAGCGATTTCTCCCAATACAGCAGTACAGTATCTACATCAGACGGTCAGCGTAAAGTTGAACCCGTTAGAGTAGAGAAAAAAGTTGGACGTAACGATCCTTGTCCTTGCGGCAGCGGGAAAAAATACAAGCATTGTCATGGCAGATATGAATCAGCCGGACCTTCTCTTTCGTAAAATTTATTTTAATAACTCCATGGCTTTCTTAATCCGAGAAAAAACCTGCTGACTTACGGGAACAAGAGGTAACCTCAATATGTTTTGACACAGATTCATAACACTCATTACTGCTTTAATTCCTGCAGGATTCCCTTCAACAAACAGAAGTTCAATTATTTCGGTGTAACGAAATAGAATTTCGCGGGCAGTTTTATAGTTCGATTTCATACACTGGTTAACCAGTTCACTCCATTCAGCCGGATAGGCATTGGCAATAACTGATATTACACCTGTCCCGCCAGCAGCTATCATAGGCAGAGTGATAAGATCATCACCTGAAATTACATGGAAATTTTCGGGCTTACCCTTTATTATCTTTATAATCTGCTCCATGTTACCCGAGGCCTCTTTAACTCCTACTATATTGTCGAAATCGTGAGCTAGTTGTAAACATGTCTCTGCCGAAATATTACAACCCGTCCGACCCGGAATATTATACATTATTACCGGAACAGGACAACAGGTCGCAATTGCCTTAAAATGTTCGTAAAGCCCCCTCTGACTGGGTTTGTTGTAATAGGGGGCAACAGATAATATACCATCCACTTTTCTGAGATCAGATGATTTCAGCCTGGTTATGATTTCCTGGGTATTATTTCCTCCAATACCCACAACAAGCGGAACCCTGTTATCAATTGTTTCAAGGGTAAACGAAAGTAACGCCTTCTTTTCATCCTTTGTTAGAGTTGATGACTCTCCCGTTGTTCCCAACAGAACAATATAATTCACCCCGCCATTGATAACATGGTTAATTACTTTTCCAAATGACGAAAAATCTATACTCGAATCATTCTTAAATGGTGTAATAATCGCAACACCTGTGCCCCGGAATTTTTTCATATCTGCTGGTTTTTTATTTCCGACTTTGTATTTATCATTTCAAGATAATGAACAATATGATCAAGATAATCGTTTATTTTCGACTTTTTGCTGATATCCAGCATCATGTCAAAAACCATTGCATTAGTACCTCCTTCATATAATCCTATTTTTAAAGAGGCTGATGACATCGCTGTAATATACTGAAGCGGGAAAACATTGTTAAAGTTAACATCAATCAGGATATCAAATGGTGTTTTTATGAATTTTTCTGCCTCATCCGAAACAGGTATAAAAAAGAAATTAATATCCTGTTTTTTCAAACATGTAAGAAACCTGATGGCAGTCAACCGGTCAGGAAGAATTTTATCTGGATAATAACCTATTATTTTTACGTTTATACCTCTTTCCTGCATCGTCTGATAAAAGATGCTCAGATACTCAAAATCTGATACCACTGAAGCATCCCAGACTATTCCAATTTGTTTTACATCCTCTATGTTGCCTCTGAATTTACTCCTTTTTACGCTAACCATTCTCTTGGAGAGTATGGCTTTACCACGTTTTAACCTGATATTTCTTAAAATATCCATAATGCAAACCTAATAGTTTTTTGTAAAAGATTATTCTCCGTTTGCTAATATTATTTTTCCTGCATCATGGGAACTTTTATTCCAGCATTTTGAGAAATTCTTCTTCATTTATTAAAGGTATGCCCATGCTTTCCGCTTTCTCCCTTTTTGCAGGACCCATGTTCTCCCCGGCAAGAATAAAGGAAGTGTTTGCTGTCACAGTTGATGAATTCTTACCTCCATGTTTTTCAATCATTTCTTTGTATTCTTCCCTCGTGTATTTTGAAAAAACCCCTGATATTACTATTGTTTTTCCATTAAGTTTACCTGCAGATTCATCAGTTTTTATTCCGCTTGTTTTAAATATCAATCCATGTGATTTAAGTCTTTCTATTATTTCGCGGTTCTCTTTGTCTTCAAAATAATTAATTATGCTGGCAGCAATCTTAGGACCTATTTCGTTAACAGATGTTAGTTCTTCAATACCTGCCGACATAAGAGAATCAATATCAGGAAATTCAGCAGCAAGAGTTTTTGCAACAGTTTCCCCCACATGCCTTATTCCGAGGGCAAATAAAACCTTTGGATATGGTGTGCTTTTGGATCTTTCAATACTTGCAATAATATTTGAAGCCGATTTTTCCCCCATCCTTTCAAGAGGAATAAGCTGTTCTTTTTTCAGGTCGTATATGTCAGCTATATTTCTTATAAGTCCTTCATTGAAAAGAAGGTCAATGGTTTCTTCTCCCAGACCTTCAATATTCATAGCCTTTCTTGAAATAAAATGTTCAATTCGCCCTTTAATCTGTGGAGGGCAATGAAGATAATTGGGACAATAGTGATTTGCTTCATTTTCCAGTCTTACCAGAGGAGTTCCACATTCAGGACAATGAGTAATAAACTCAACCCTTTTGCTTCCGGCACTCCGTTTACTGCTGTCAACTCCTACTATTTTTGGTATAATCTCTCCGCCTTTCTCAACAAAAACAATATCATTATAATGAAGATCCAGTAATGCAATCTGATCGGCATTATGAAGAGAGGCTCTCTTTACGGTAGTACCAGCAAGAGAAACCGGCTCAAGATTGGCAACCGGAGTTACAGATCCTGTCCTTCCTACTTGAAAATCAACCGATAAAAGACGTGTGGAAACCTGTTCCGCTTTATATTTATATGCAATTGCCCATCGGGGTGACTTTGCTGTAGTTCCAAGCTCATTCTGCAAGGCAATTGAATTAACCTTTACTACAACACCATCTGTGTCAAAATCGAGGTCTTTCCTTGCCTTATCCCAGTGCTCTATATACGATAATACCTCCACAATCCCGGTACATAACTTCATATGTTCCGATACCCTGAATCCCCACTCCATTGCTTTAAGCATATTCCCGTAATGATTGTCGCATGGGGGATTATCAGCTAGCAGATAATAGAGAAAGCAGTCCAGATTTCTTTCTGCAACAATTTTTGAATCAAGTAGTTTCAATGTTCCGGAGGCTGCGTTCCTTGGATTTGCAAATAACTGCATACCCTTTGCGGCACGCTCCCTGTTAAGTTCATTAAAAACCTTACGGGACATCAGTATCTCTCCCCTTATTATAAATTCTTCAGGGTAATCTCCTGAAGGCAAAACTTCAGGTATACTTTTAATTGTCAGAACATTCTGTGTCACATCATCACCTGAATTTCCATCGCCTCTGGTGAGGGCACGGCTTAGCTTCCCTTTGTTGTATATTAAACTTATTGATGCACCATCAAATTTAAGCTCACAAACATATTCAATTTCTCCGTTGCTGAGCCTCGAAACCCTGTTATGAAATTCCAAAACTTCCTCTTCAGAATAAGTATTGCTAAGAGAAAGCATTGGATATTTATGCGCATACTGAACAAACTCTTTGGTTATGTCACTTCCTACCTTTCTGGTAGGAGAATCTTCTGTTACCAGTTCCGGAAACATTTTTTCCAGCGTTTCCAGTTCGTTCATCAGCAGATCATATTCAAAATCGGATATAACAGGTTGATTTAAAACATAGTACCTTCGATTGTGTTCGTTTATCTCTTTGCGAAGAGCTTCAATCCGTTTTCTGGCTTCACTGAGCTTCATAGGCATAAAAAACAGAGTATTGAAAGAATTTTATTTCCAGATTCCATCTATTTTTCTGCCACAGGAGGGGCAATAACCATTTGTTATTTTGTTAAAATCAATCCTGTATCCGGTTCTTTTTATAACAACAGTATTGCACGACGGACAATGCGTGTCTGCCATCTCGTTGCCCGGAACGTTCCCGATATAAACATATTTCAATCCTTCTTCGGCAGCAATTTTTGCAGCCTGATTGAGAATATCTAGTGGGGTAGGAGGTAACTGCTCCAGCTTGTAAACAGGATAGAACCGGCTGAAATGCAGAGGGGTAGATGAAAAACCATTTTTGTACAACCAGCGGCACATATTTCTGATTTCTTCGAGCTTGTCACTCCAGGTGGGAACAATAAGATTTGTAATCTCCAGCCACACTCCTTTGTCCCTAAATACCTTCAGGGAATCAAGAACCGGCTGAAGCTTTCCCCCTGTAAGCCTGAGATATGTACTTTCATTAAAAGATTTAAGATCAACATTGGCTGCATCCAGAACCTCACAGATTTTTTCAAGAGGCTCCCTGTTTATATAACCATTTGTCTTGAATATATTTTTAATACCTGCTGCTTTTGCCAGTTTGGCCGTATCATATGAATACTCATAGAAAGAGACCGGCTCTGAATAAGTGTATGCTATTGATTTGCAATTCAGCTTTAAACATTCTTCAACAACTTTTTCCGGTGGCAGGGAATAATTCCGGGTTTTGTCAGGGCTGGTTTGCGATATTGACCAGTTCTGGCAATTAAGACATGCAAGATTGCATCCGGCCGTTGCTATAGAATATGCTCTCGAACCCGGATAAAAATGATATAAAGGCTTTTTCTCAACAGGATCAACATTTACTGAACAGGGATTACCATATGCCATGGTATAAAGTTTCGACTTTATTACCTTTCGGTTGTTACACTTGCTCAGCTCCCCCTCTTTGAGTTCACATTCATTGGGACAAATCCGGCACATAATGCCTCGTGGCGTCTCTTCCTGAAACATAGCGAGTTTTAAACCTGTCTTCTGTTCCAATACAGAATTTTCAAAACCCGATAATCCTGAAGGAAAATAAACTATTCCTCCGGCAAGCGCTGCACACCTCCTGATGAATTCTCTTTTATCAATCTTCCTGCTTCCCATTTTGATGAAATTTTTTATGCAAAAAAGTACAAAATTAAACTACAATTTTCTGCAAAACATTGCAAATATCAGACCAATTAAAATAAGAGCTGAAATTATTAAAAGCGTTCCTGCTGTGCCAGCAAGCGGAATGGTTATACCGGATATTGCTATAAAACCTAAAGACGACCCTGCCAGATCTGACCCATATACTCCTGATGGACCTGAATTTTCTCCCTTTCCTTCTGTCATAACCTTGAAAAGGGATCCAGTAAAAAAAGATGGAATAAAACTCAAAACAAGAAATAGCAATATGCCGGCAAAAATGCTATTTAATACTATTATTTTATTGAAAATAATAAAAGTAAATAAATAGAATAACAGTAAAATGCACATTATTACTAATTTCTGATTTTTAACCCGCAATAATGATTCTGCCCAGGCACCAAGGGAAAGCCCTGCCATGATCACTGCAATAACCAGACCTGTCAGATGGTAAATATTGCCGGCTACCGATTGAATTGCCATCAGGGTTAATATTTCATAGCCAGCAAGAGATGCTGCTGCCCCGTACATGGGAAAATTTCCAGGCTTAATGATAAAAACCGGTAAAACAAATAATATTACCATAATTACTATTGACGGTAAAATTTTACCAAGGTCTTTGGTCAGATTATATGACTGGAAGTGAAAACAAGCCACAGGACGACTTATTGTATTTACTTTTGCACTATGATCTATAACTGATAGAATTTCATCCGATTTAAGTTTAATCAAATCATCATTAAGGTAATCCTTACTAACATAAATATTTTTTATGCCTTTATTCTCAAGCAGCATGCATATTTCTGTGCTTAAATGCCCATCTGATGCAATAAAAAAAAGTTTGTTTCCTGCTATCGGGATAATATTTTTAAAAACTGAAGCAAGAGTGTTATAGATAACTGAATAAAGTGATGCCGACTGGTAGTTATAATAATTTTCAGCAGAGCCAGGCGAACACGAAAATATGCCGCCGTCATTTAACTTACTTTTTACATTTTCAAAAAAGTCTTTTGTGTAATACCTGTTAAGTAGCAAGGTGGATGGGGGCGGTAAAACCATAATAATTATATCAAATTTTTTATCAGTTCTTCTTATAAATGTATAAGCATCAGTGTTTACCGTTTCAACTGTAATGTCTCCCGGAATATTTTCACTGGCGAATGTTTTAATAAGTTCCGGATCCCGCTCAACAAAATATATCTTTTTTACCCCGTATTTCATTATCTCCTTGATATTTGACGCCGGGTCACCTGAAACAAGTAACACCGCCTCGGGGTTTTTATGCTGAAGCATCGCATAGTGTATATTTTCCTCCCTTTCAATTTCATCATATCTCCATCTTATAACACGTTGATTATAATACATGTACTTTTCCTGGCCATATTTACCGGCAGTAATGTTTCCATAAGGAGTATCTTTTGTGTTTTCTACTTTTATGCCGCGTAAAAGCAATTGTCTGAAAAACCTGTCAGGATTTATCCAGATAAATATCAAAATCAAAATGATTGCTGTACTCACTGTAATAAATTTGACTCTGAAATTAAATCTGTAGTAAGCGAATACAACAAACAATGAATAAATTACTATAGAAAGCAGTAATATCTGATATGTATTAAGAATTCCTGAAGATAATAAAGTTACAGAGAGTCCTGCTGCAATTCCTCCTGTTGTTTCAATTGAAAAGGATTTCCCGCTGCTGTAAATATTTGAATTTTTTGCTGCGGTTAATACTTTGATGAAAACAAAACCTGACAGGAAACATATGGGGAACAATACAAGGAGCGTAAATAAAATACTGGCAAAAAATGTAGGAGTTTCTCCGGGATTCAGGTATAGCCTGCTTATGATTATCATAAGAGCCAGAGATAATAACGGGCTTATTGCAAAAAATGTATTTAATTTCTTGAGGTCATTTATTTTTGACCTACCTGCATAGAAAGAACCTGCGGCAGAACTAATTAACCAGGATGCCAGGAATGTTCCAGTTATAAGTTCGTATCCACCGCTGAGATTAAGCATCTCCCTCATAAGAAGAATCTGAACTGATGAGCTGAGATATCCAATAAAAAACAGATTTACAGCAAATTGCTTTGAAAAAAGCCCGTCTGAGGCAGTTTCAGAATATTCTTTTGCTCTGCTGTTAACCTTAAAAATATCCCTGAAATAGGCATAATGCCATGCCAAATGAATTATACCGCTGAACGAAAATGCAATACCCGTCTCTACATGCCACTTCAACAGAGCAGTGAAAAAAGTGTTCTGCCATTTGTATGTTACTTTAAGGGCCAGAATAAGACCCGCAACTGCTGTAACAATAAAAGTAATTGCAAGAATGATGTTCCATATTTTACGATGGTCGGCAAGACCGAAAAACCCTGCCCTGTAAAAAAAATAACAGATCAGATATAATATAGTAACGGCAATACCTGTACTTATAACATGGTACATGCTTATTTATTCTTTTCTTCCAGCACTACTGTCTCGTAAATATATATTTCCGCATCTTTCCAGCCATCCCATCCAAGTCCGGCTTTTTCACGTGAAGTGAATCCCAGAAATTCTTCTACTGTCCATTTGTTTTCAGTTGCAACCTGCGGCAGCATAGTGCCGGACCTGAAATCTTTCTTGATATAAACTCCATGTCTGCCAAGCACTATCTCTGATATGTTGTTTATCTTTTTTAGTGGTCCGATTACTGAAATTTCTATTTCAACTTTATTGAATTCATCTTTTGTAAGCGGAAGGAAACGCGTGTCTTCAAAAGCAGAAGCTATTGCCATCTGGTTAACAACCTCGTAAAGAGGATCAGATGATACAAATCTTCCGATACACCCTCTCAGTTTTCCATTGATTCTGAGAGTAACAAAAGCACCCATGTTTTTTTTCAACCCCGGAAGAATTTCAGAAGGATTCAGAACCAACCGCCTGTGTTCGTTCAACATTGTTGCGATGGAATTACGTGCAATCTTGAAAAGTTGTTCAGTTTCCTCCTTCGTAAAACTCATAGTTTCACCAGTGCTGCTTTGTGAGACCCTAACTTTTGATTCTTCAACAAGAGCAATGGCATAATAACCTACCACTTCATCTTTGTTTCCATACTGCGAGTCCCCTGAATTACAATAACTTATTTTTTTGAAAGAAAGAGCGGGGTTGTTGTTTACCAGATACAACAGCACCAAACCGGATGTCCAACCACACATGCTTGTTGCCAGGTTGGGAATCCCTTTTGATGAATTAAGTGATAATGTCTTTAAAAACAATTCGGGATCTTTTGTTACAATAGCATCGGCGGTTGCATTATCTACTTCCCTGGCTTCTTTATATGGTGGATAATGTGAGAAATCACTGCTTATAACAAACAAGTTGTCTGAAGTAAACCAGGGTCTTAATGCTTCTGCAATAGATTTTAAAGTATTCTTATTATTCGTTCCTATTATAATAGGAACAATCTGCTGGGGGTTTTTAAAGTAATATTGAATAAAGGGGACTTGCACCTCAAGGCTATGCTCCTGGTAATGTGCATTAACCGGAAATCTGAAAACACTGTGTTCTTTTTTCAGTTTGTCAGCAATCTCGGTATTGACCTTCATTTTTCCAAGCGGAGTGATAAAATCGCCAGTGTTATAAACTGAAGCGCCTTCGAACGCCATTATATGACTTGGACCAATAAGAAAAATATTGCTGAATTTACTTTCAGATGAAACTGTAGAAAAACCCGATGCAGCAATTTTACCCGAGTAAATATAACCTGCATGAGGAACAATTATAGCCCTTACTTTAAACTCTCCGGGATATTTCTCACATGTTGTAAATAACCGGGAAAGATCATTCATTAAAGCTTCACGGCTGGCAGAATAAAACCTTCCGGCTGCAACAGGTTCCCTGTCAGCTGACCTGTTCTGGGAATATGTTTCCATTGTACAAAAAATTGATATTAATACAACAACTATAACACGCATATTTCTGTGATTAAATTTGTATTAAAATTACAATAAAAACCAGAATGTTTTACTAGGAATGATTTAAAAAAAAAGAATGAGAATTAAACCAGAACCATTGATTCCTTAATTATTTCACCGTTTTCGTCAGTTCCATAAATTTTAATACCCAGACTTACTGTTGCATTACTCAACACATCTACCACCGGACTGATAGCATCTTTAATATCTTCTGACTCCATATTATCGAATTCTTCAACATTGAAATAGAGATGAATATACAGAATATTTTCCGGATTATCAATATGGCTCAATGATTTAACTATCTTTGCAAGCCATAATGACGAAGCTGTATTGAAATATTCAAGATTGAGCCTGAGATTTGTTACTTGCTTTGGATTTTTCACATATTCATTAACCCATTTGAGCAAATGCTCATATAATTCTGTAGCATTTTCAGGAATCGACCTGCCTGAAAGAATTAGATTGCCTGTAAATGAATCAAAATCAACCTCAGGGGTTTTTGGGGTCGCTTCAATGTAAATGTTATTAAGCTCTTTCATCAATCGACTGGATATAAACCAAAATAATTAACTGCAATCGTTTCCAAATATAACTTATATTTTAAATAATTTAAATGCTCTTCATCAAAATCTGGAAGACAATTGTCAAAGAATTTTATCACTTCATATAAAATGCGATGATTATACACTTTGATTGCGCTTCTTGAAAGTTTAAAAGAATTATATTTGCCGCTGAATTTATTTAAAATATGGAAATTATTCTCCAGAAAAAGGTTGCAGAGGCGGTTAAAGTACTTTATGACAAAGAAATAGACTATGAATCGGTCCAGATTCAGGAAACCAGAAAAGAATTCAGGGGAGATTTTACCCTCGTAGTCTTTCCGCTTATACGTTGCTCAAAAAATACTCCTGAAAAGACTGCCGAAGATATTGGTAACTATCTTATTACCAATTTGTCATCAATTTCAGGATTTAATGTAATAAAAGGATTTCTTAACCTCGAGATTTCAGATAAATGGTGGGTGGATTTTTTTGCAGAATTCTGTACTCTTGAAAATATTTTTTTACCCTGCAAGGTTGACAAACCTGAAAAAATTCTTGTTGAATTTTCTTCACCAAATACCAATAAACCCTTACATCTTGGACATATAAGAAACAATCTTCTTGGATTTTCACTATATCGGATTCTTAAATCCTGCGGTCATGATGTAATTAAAACCAATATAGTGAATGACAGGGGTATACATATCTGCAAATCAATGCTTGCGTGGCTGAAATACGGAAACGGAGAAACTCCTGAAGGTTCAGGAATAAAAGGTGACCATCTTGTAGGTAAATACTATGTAATGTTCGAGAATGAATATAAAAGCCAGGTGGAGAGCCTTATTAAACAGGGAATGGATGAGGAGTCGGCCAGGCAGTCAGCACCTTTAATGGTTGAAGCCCGCGAAATGCTTGTAAAATGGGAAGCTGGTGACAAAGAAATTGTGGATATATGGAAAATGATGAACTCGTGGGTTTATAAAGGATTTGATGAAACATACCGGAAACTTGGTGTTGATTTTGATAAAATTTACTATGAATCAGAAACATATAAAGACGGAAAGGAACTGGTGCTGAAAGCTCTGAAAGAAAATATTCTTTATCGTAAGGAAGATGGTTCAGTATGGGCCGACCTGACATCTGAAGGACTTGATCATAAGGTACTATTAAGGTCTGACGGAACCGCAGTCTATATTACTCAGGATATTGGCACTGCAATTGCCCGCCAGAATGATTACCACTTTGATAAATGTATTTATGTGGTTGGTAATGAACAAAATTACCACTTCCAGGTTTTAAAGGCGGTACTTAAAAAAATGGGATTCACATGGGCCGACGGCCTTATCCATTACTCGTACGGTATGGTTGAGTTGCCTGAAGGTAAAATGAAATCACGCGAAGGTACTGTGGTTGATGCTGATGACCTTATAGAAGAAATGATTGACACCGCCCGCGAAGTTTCACTTGAACTCGGCAAACTTGAAGGTTTTACCGATAGTGAAAAATTTGAAATTTTCCGAAAAGTCGGACTTGGCGCTTTAAAATATTTTATACTGAAAATTGATCCCAAAAAAAATATGATGTTTAACCCTGCCGAATCAATTGATTTTAATGGTAATACCGGGCCATTTATTCAATATACATACGCAAGAATAAAATCAGTTCTCAGAAAAGCTTCACAGAACAGAATCCATATTAATACAAAACTTCTCAAATCGTCTGAGCCTAACGAGAAAGAGATTAACCTTATAAAACTGATAAGAAAATTCAGACCCGCTGTTGCTGAATCAGCCTCAACTTACAATCCGGCACTTATGGCGAACTATTGTTATGAACTTGCAAAAGATTATAACCAGTATTATCACGATTTTACAATTCTTGGTGAAAAAGATAATGTAACAAGAAATTTCCGGCTCATACTTTCAGAGAAAGTTGCTCTGGTACTTTCAGAAGCTATGTGGCTGCTTGGCATTGAAATGCCTGAAAGAATGTAGTTTAAAAAAGAAAATTATGTTTGAAAATTTAACTGAACGGCTGGAAAAATCATTTAAAATCCTTAAGGGTCAGGGAAGAATTACTGAAATAAATGTGGCCGAAACACTTAAGGAAGTCAGACGTGCATTACTCGACGCAGATGTAAATTTTAAAATTGCAAAGCAGTTTACCGATACTGTAAAACAAAAGGCTCTTGGACAACAGGTTCTGAAAGCAGTTAATCCATCACAGATGATGATTAAGATTGTTCATGATGAACTTGTTGAACTGATGGGGTCGGATAAATCGGATATAAACGTTAAACCGAACCCGGCCATTATACTGATTGCCGGACTGCAGGGCTCAGGTAAAACAACCTTCAGCGGCAAACTGGCACAATGGGTAAAAAACAAACAAAACAAAAAACCGCTGCTTGTTGCTTGCGATATTTACCGGCCAGCTGCAATTGAACAACTAAAGATAATAGGCAACCAGATTGATACTCCGGTATTTATTGATGAAACAGGAATGAACCCTGTAACCATAGCTGTAAATTCAGTAAAAGAAGCAAAAAAAACAGGATATGATGTGGTAATTCTCGATACAGCAGGTCGGTTGGCCATTGATGAGGAAATGATGAAAGAAGTTGCCTCTATTCGCAATGCTGTAAATCCCCATGAAATACTTTTTGTTGTTGACTCAATGACTGGCCAGGATGCTGTAAATACTGCCAGGGAATTTAATGAACGTCTTGATTTTACAGGTGTGGTGCTGACAAAACTCGACGGCGATACAAGGGGAGGAGCAGCCCTTTCAATTAAAGCAGAGGTAAATAAACCGATAAAATTTGTCAGTACCGGTGAAAAAATGGATGCTATCGACATTTTCTATCCCCGGCGAATGGCAGACAGAATACTGGGAATGGGTGATATCGTTACCCTTGTGGAAAAAGCACAGGAACAATACAATATTGAAGAAGCCCGGAAACTTCAGAAAAAAATAGCCAGAAACCAGTTCGACTTTAATGACTTCCTTGCCCAGGTTCAACAGATTAAGAAAATGGGTAATATGAAAGACCTTATCTCAATGATTCCAGGAGCCGGAAAAGCAATGAAAGATATGGATATTGATGATAATGCCTTCAAAAGCATTGAGGCTATAATTCACAGCATGACCCCGGAAGAAAGAAATAATCCCCAGATCATCAACGGAAGCCGTAGGAAAAGAATAGCCGCAGGCAGTGGAACTTCTGTGCCCGAAGTAAATAAACTCCTCAGACAGTTCGACGAAATGAGACGTGTGATGAAAACAATATCCAAAGGAGGTAATCCGGCCAAACTTCTCAACAGACGATAATATTTTTTATTATGTATAAACTTATTGATGGGAAAAAAATTGCAGCCGAAATAAAACTGGAAATTGCTTCCGAAGTAAGCAAAAGAAAATCATCCGGACTTAATATTCCCCACCTGGCTGCAATACTCGTTGGTAATGATCCTTCAAGTGAAATTTATGTTGCCAATAAAATAAAAGACTGTGAAGAAGTTGGTTTTAAATCAACACTTATTCAACTAACATCAACAATATCACAGTCGGAATTAATTGAAGTAATCAACAAGCTTAACAATGACGATAATATAGATGGATTTATCGTCCAGCTTCCTTTACCTCATCATATTTCTGAAAAAGTTATTATCGGAAACATCGATCCTGCAAAGGATGTGGATGGGTTCCATCCTTTGAACATCGGTAAAATGGTTCTTGGATTGCCTGCTTTCCTTCCTGCAACTCCTCTGGGCATCGTTGAAATGATTGAAAGAACTGGTATAGAAACAACCGGACAGCACTGCGTTATCATAGGAAGAAGCAATATTGTAGGCAGGCCTCTGAGTATACTTCTTTCCAGAAAAGGCATGGACGCAACAGTTACACTGGTTCATACAAAAACAAAGGACATTTCAGAATTTACAAGAAAGGCTGATATTCTTGTTGCCGCTGCGGGTATACCAGGCTTCGTGAAAGCTGATATGGTTAAGGAGGGCGCGGTCGTTATTGATGTGGGAACAACCAGAGTGGAAGCACCGGCAACAAAATCTGGCTGGAAAATTGCAGGAGACGTTGACTTTAATAATGTTGCCCCGAAATGCTCGTTTATTACCCCGGTTCCCGGAGGAGTAGGCCCTATGACACGCGTATCCCTTCTTAAAAACACCCTAATGGCTGCCAGATTAAAAGATACTGATGCACTTAATATGTAATCCTTGAAACTGGCAATGAAAAACCTGCCAGATATAAATCAAAACCTCCCTTTCCGCCAAGCCTGTCAGATGAGAAAATAATAGCCTGATTTACAAAATCTTGGTGATTAATTATAACAGGTCTGTATTCATTATACTCTGTATTCACTTTCGGTCCAAGATTAACAGGCGAACTCCACTTCCCATTTCTGAATACTGAATAATAAAGATCATAACCTCCCATTCCGCCTGGCCTGTCAGATGAATAAACCATAATATTCATATATACGAAAGGTGTCTTGTCATTGGAGGTGCTGTTAATACTATCAACCACTGAAGCAGATTCAAAACTGCCACTTAAAAATAAATCAGTAGCAACAGATAGATTCCTTTTCTGAACAAATATATCATAATCCCCATTCCTGTCGGAACAGAAATATACCGAATCGCCATTAAAATCAAAACTTATATATGCTTCATTATTCCGGGTATTGATGACATTAACCGGAAAGAGACCTGAAACATTTGGAACTGCATTCTCAAACCGAGGCAGACTCTTTAAAAAGAAAAAGTCGAGTCCGTGTTCATTTGTTTCAGATGCAAGAATAAAATATTCATATCCGTCATTTGAACTGAAATAACTATAGGGACCAAAGTCATTCCCCGCTGTATTGGCTTTACTGATTATTGTTCCATAATAAATATCATTTGTTATATCACTATTTAAAGAAAAGAAACCTGTTTCCTGATCAAAACCAAAAGAAATAACCCCCTGTACAAGATCAAATTGGGCACCTTTGCTGCCCCGGTTACTTGAAAAAATTACCGGACATACACCTTCAATAGAAAATAATGCTGTATTGTAATCATCATATTCAGAATTAAGATTTATTAAATCAATAACTGAATCAGGGAAAATACCTTTGGAATATTTTATATAGCTTTCTTTTTTACAACCTGTTGAAAAAGAAAGATATAAAGTAATCAGACAAAAAATATGTGTTAGTTTTACTATTGACTTCATAACTAAGGTAAGGTGATAATATTAAACAAAAGTAATATAATTCTTAAAATCAACATAAGGTAATAACCAGCTTTGAATAAATTGACGCCTGAGTATCAGAAGCAGTTAAAAATCAAAGAAAAAACCGGGCTTTTTACCCGGCTCTTTCAGGATAGAATTTAGGTTAATTATAGGGGTATATTTGGGTATGAGGGTTTTTTACAATTATAAGATGAAATTTTACTGCTTCGGGTTGCGTTAATTGTGTAAAAAATCAGAATTTATTTTTGACAGAAATACTATTCTGCTTATTTTTAGGTGTTTATAAAATTGTAAAAATGTTTATAAGTGTTTAAGGCATAGTCCCACTCTGAAAAAAATAATATTAATTTTGTTTTGTTTTTATAAATATTAAATGGAAGAAGAAAAACACTGGTTTTCCCAGGAAGAAGAAGATGTAAGCAAGGTAGTTCAACGTTTTGAAAGGATGAAAAGGAATAACGAGAACTATTTCTTTGATGTTATTGAATTTGAGACAATTATAGATTACTATCTTGAGCATAACAATCAGGCAAGAGCATTTGAAGCAGCTTCCATCGCCAGTCGCCAGCATCCCAATTCTGTTCCTATCCAGTTACGAAATGCCAGAGTGCTTCTTGACAGGGGCAGGATAGCCGAGGCCCTGAGAATTCTGAAAAAACTTGAGACAATTGAACCAGGCAATCATGAAATCTTTCTTGCTAAAGGAACTGCACTCTGCATGAAAGGCGACATTCAGGGAGCGTGCAAAATGTTCGATATAGCTCTTACCAGAGATTCAGATGATGTGGAAAATATACTGTTCTCGATCACCTCAATACTTCAGAATCTTAATTATTACCAAGAAGTTATTCCTTATCTTAAAAAACTTATAGAACTTGAACCATTCTATCCTGAGCATCTTTATGATCTGGCATACGCTTATGAAAGAACAGAGGATTATACAAACAGCATAAAATTTTATAAAGAATTTCTTGATGAAAACCCTTTTTCGGATAGCGCTTGGTATAACCTTGGAATGATATACAGCAAACTTGAAAAATATACTGAAGCTGTTGAATCATATGATTTTGCACTGGCAATCAGCAATCAAAACGACTTTGCGTTACTTAATAAAGGTATAGCACTTTCCTGCCTTGGCAGACATGATGAAGCCATACAAATATATCATGAATTCCTTCAGGATGATCCTGATAATTTTGAAGCCCTTACCCTTCTTGCTGAAGCATACTGTAAAACAGACA